>OMCC01000031.1_pt1 | contig 83292 bp, 90 predicted proteins | sample 1674161 | NCBI WGS metagenome assembly OMCC01 (sample SAMEA103958149, study PRJEB25191) | human gut metagenome | biome: human-associated habitat [ENVO:00009003]; feature: intestine environment [ENVO:2100002]; material: feces | place: Germany | collected 2013/2015 | reverse complement strand
CCTGGGCTCCTGTCAGTGCCATGGGTTCTCGCTTTCTATGTATGGGGCGCCCCGCAATGGGGCCTTAATCTACGTGAACTGTCCCACGATAGCGCAGGAACGGCGCGGTGTGGAGCGCGTTTGCCCAGTTCGCAAAGAATGCGGATGCCGGGCGGGAAGACGATGCAAGGTTTAGATGGGCTAGGGGCGGAGCGCGGAGACCGGCTCCCAGGCGATAAACGCCCATCGGACCTTGCGGACGTGGTCGAGCATGTAGCGTCCCTGCGGTACGCCCTTGGATCCCGGCTCGCCGACATGGGGGTTCTCGATCATGTGGTGGGCGATATAGTCGCGCAGGCGGTCAATCTTATCCTCGTTGCCATGCTCGAGCATGCGAGAAAAGTCCGCCACGCCCTCCTCGAGACTATCGAAGGTGTCGCGACGGGGCGATTCAAAATACGTAACCTGCGGCAGCGCACCCATCTGAATAAGGATGTTAAAGGCATATACAAATCCGTTGCTGCGAGTAACCGAGGCGCCGATGGCGTTCATCAGGTGCAGGTCATAGCGCGGGCTGGAGTTGGCGACCATCGTGACAGCACAACGCCGACGAGCCGTTCGATCAAGCTTGGCAAGTGCCCCCTTCAGGTCGTTCGTAGTAACCGAGCGACTCGCAAAGGCAACATCAACAGCCTTGGCAACCGGCCCAACCAGATCCCAATCGTCATCCCAGGCAAGCTCAAGCGGCGTAATAAGGTCCTCGAGCCCATAGTACTCAATGCCAGCATCAAGGGTGCCCAACATGGCAGAAGAGAAGTCGGCAGCAATCACGGAATGCCCAGCCTGAGCAAGCGGAATAGCAATCGACCCAGCTCCGCACCCCATATCGAGCACCGACTCGCCAGACTCAAGCGCCAACAGCTTTATAAAATCCCGCGCATACGGAGCAGTCTCCAGCGGACGAAAATGCCGAGCCCGCTTATCCCATTCAAAAGAATCATCAGCCCGTCGCCGATCAGCTTGCAGACGCATCCATTCGCCATTCCAATCAGCAGAAAGAAGCTCAGAGCGAGCATCCCCATCAACCACGGGCCAACCTCCTAGCAACAAAAAAGCGACTCTCCCAAAAAGAAGAGCCGCAACCAGCATATATCAGAAAGAACCGATCCAACGCCAAACCGCCATACCAGCAAAGTAGGGCAGAAGCGAAGCGACTGCCAAAGGGATAGAACCCAACCGAGGTCCCGTTGTGCGGGAGCCCCGGGGAGGGCAAATATATAAGGTCGATCGCGAGTTCCGCACGAGCCGGAGAGCACTTAATGTGCTCTCCGTGCGAGTCAGGACTGTCCGAGCAGGCGACCTTATAAATTTGCCCTCCCCGGGGCTCCTCGCCAGTCCCCCTCAGCTAGTTCTTGAGCGAGTTCAGCGGCGCCGGGAAGCGTCCACCGCGGTGGGCAAGCACGGTGCCGGCGTTGGGGTTCACCGGCATGATGGGCGCACGGCCAAACAGGCCGCCATACTCGACGCAGTCGCTCACGCCCTTACCGATGGCGGGAATCACGCGGACGGCCGTGGTCTTATTGTTGATGACGCCGATGGCCATCTCGTCGGCGATAATGCCGGCGATGGTCTCGACCGGGGTGTCACCGGGGATGGCGATCATGTCCAGGCCAACGGAGCACACGCAGGTCATGGCCTCGAGCTTTTCGAGCGAAAGCGCGCCGGCCTCGACGGCGGCGATCATGCCGGCGTCCTCGGACACGGGGATAAAGGCGCCCGAGAGGCCGCCCACGCTGGAGCTGGCCATGACGCCGCCCTTCTTGACGGCATCGTTGAGCATGGCGAGCGCGCAGGTCGTGCCGGGGCCACCGCAGGTGCCCACGCCGATGATCTCGAGGATGCGCGCGACGGAGTCGCCGATGGCAGGCGTGGGAGCCAGCGACAGGTCGACAATGCCCTTCTCGACACCCAGGCGATGGGCGGCCTCGCGGCTCATGAGCTCGCCGGCACGGGTGATCTTAAAGGCGGTCTGCTTGATCTTCTCGGCAACTTCCATCATCGAGGCGGAGTCGGGGAGCGTCTCCAAGGCAGCAGCCATAACGCCGGGGCCCGAGACACCAACGTTGATGACGGCGTCGGCCTCGCCACCGCCGTGGACGGCGCCCGCCATAAACGGGGAGTCCTCGACCATGTTGGCAAAGCAGACAAACTTGGAAGCGCCGACGGAATCCTGGTCGGCCGTGAGTTTGGCGGCATCGATGATGGTCTGGGCGGCCATGAGCACGGCGTCCATGTTGATGCCGGCACGCAGGCTGGCGACGTTGACGCTGGAGCAGACGCGGCTCGTGGTGGCGAGCGCCTTGGGGATGGACTGGATGACGCGGCGGTCGGCGTCGCCGATGCCCTTCTGGACGAGCGCGGAGAAGCCGCCCAGGTAGTCGATGCCGAGCGTCTCAGCCGCGCGGTCGAGGGCATGCGCGATGGGGGTGAGGTCCTCATCCTTGCAGCATGCGGCGATCTGCGCCACCGGGGTGACGGAAACGCGCTTGTTGACAATGGGGATACCGTATTCGCGCTCGAGGTTCTCGGCGGTCTCGACCAAGTGCTCAGCCGTGTGCGTCACGTGGTCGTAGATCTTCGTGCACATGCGGTCGAGGTTCTCGTCACCGCAACCCATGAGCGAAACACCCATGGTGATGGTCCTGATGTCGAGGTTCTGCTCCTCAACCATGCCGCGGGTTTCCGCGATTTCTGCGGGCGTGATCGCCATCCTTGCACTCCTATCTGCCAAAACGAGCATAGTCTTGTCTATTCTAACGTGCCGCACGTGCCAAGTGGCGCATGCGGCACGTTTTGGTGCTCGGTTATTTCCGTTGTGTTACTGCCCAAAGACCTCTTCGGCGATACGAGCGCTTTCGGCGGCGTCCTTGGCGTAGTAGTCCGCGCCGATCTGCTTGGCGTATTCGGGGGTGAGCACGGCGCCGCCTACGATAATCTTGACGCCCGGCACCTCAGCATGAAGCAGCTTGATGGTCTCTTCCATGGCCACGACGGTGGTAGTCATAAGCGCCGAGAGGCCGACGAGTTTGATATCGCGCTCCTTGACGGTCTTGAGTACCTCCTGCGGATCGACATCGCGGCCCAGGTCAAAGACGGTGTAGCCGTAGTTGTCGAGCAGCATTTTGACGATGTTCTTGCCAATATCGTGGATGTCGCCCTTGACAGTGGCCACGCAGATCTTGCCCTTGTCGGCAATCTCGCCGGCGGGCATTAGGCGTTTGATGGTGTCGAAGCCCACGCGTGCGGCTTCGGCCGAGGCCATGAGCTGCGGCAAGAAGAACTTGCCCTGGTCAAAGAGGACGCCCACCTCGTCGAGGGCGGGGATAAAGTGGTTGTTGATGAGGTCCATGGCGTCGTGGTCTGCCAGCAGACGCTCGGTCTCGGCAGCGATCTCGCCTTTGCGGCCCGAGACGACCATGCGACGAATCGGGTCGTCGTTGCCGTCGGTGCCGGCGGTGCCCGCGGCAGGCGCGGCATCACTCGATGCGGCCTGAGCCGCTGCCGGGTTGGCGGCGATCTTGTACGGATCGGTCCAGCCGGCGTAGCGCTCGATGTATCCGGTCGAGCCCTCGTCCTCAACGCTCAGGACGCGATAACTGTAGACGGTATCCATAAAGCGCTTGGAGCCCGGGTTCATGATGGGGGCGTCCAGGCCCGCGCCAAAAGCGGCAGCCAAAAAGACCGAGCCCAGCAGCGGGCGGGCAGGCAGGCCAAAGCTGATGTTCGACACGCCGAGCGCGCATTTGACGCCCAGACGCTCCTTGCACAGAGACATGGCGCGCAGGATCTGCTCGGCCTGGCGTTGATTGGTCGAGGCGGTCATGACCAGGCAGTCGATGAGGATGCGGTCCGGTCCGATGCCGTAGCGGGCAGCCTCGGCCACGATGCGCTCGGCGATGGCGAAGCGAGCCTCTGCGGTATCCGGAATACCGCCTTCGTCGAGTGTGAGGCCGACGACGTTGGCGCCGTAGTGGGCGACTAGCGGGAAGATCTCATCCATGATTTGCTGTTTGCCATTGACCGAGTTGATGATGGGCTTGCCGGCGTAGCGGCGCACGGCGGCCTCGACGGCTGCGGGGTCGGTGGAGTCGATCTGCAACGGCAACAGCGTGGAGCCCTGGAGCTGCTCGGTCGCCTGTTGGATGATCTTGACCTCGTCGATCTCGGGCAGGCCCACGTTGACGTCCAGGATGTCGGCGCCCTGTTCCTGCTGGCTGATGCCCTGGCTCACGACGTAGTCTAGGTCGCCGTCGCGCAGGGCCTGTTGCAGGCGCTTTTTGCCGGTGGGATTGATGCGCTCGCCGATGACGGCGATCTTGTGGCCGTCGCAGGGGAGGTCCACGACCGTCTGGGCGCTCGTGACCGACATACTGGGCTTGCGGTGACGCGGGCTGGGTGTGTGGTTGTCGATAAGCGTGCGCAAGGCCGCCATGTGCGCCGGCGTGGTGCCGCAGCAACCGCCCACGACGCTCACGCCGTCGGCGATCATGCCGGCGACGGCCTTGGCGTATTCGGGGGCCTGGATGTCAAAGACGGTATTACCGTCGTCGTCCACGTGGGGCAGTCCCGCATTGGCCTGCACCATAACGGGCTTGTCGGTGACGGTGAGCATACGCGCGGCGAGTCCTCGGAGCTCGGCCGGGCCCTGGCTGCAGTTGATGCCCAAAACGTCGGCGCCGATGGCGTCGAGCGTGATGGCGGCAACCTCGGGACTCGTACCCAGGAAGGTGCGACCGTCTTCCTCAAAGGTCATGGTGGCAAAGACGGGCAGGTCGGAGTTCTCGCGGCAGGCGAGGACGGCGGCCTTGATCTCGGCAAGGTCGGTCATGGTCTCGATAATAAAGAGGTCCACGCCCGCGTCGACGCCGGCGCACACTTCCTCGGCAAAGAGGCCATAGGCCTCGTCGAAGCTCAGAGTACCCAAGGGGCGAAGCAGCGCACCGATGGGGCCGATGTCGCCAGCGACGTAGCGGGCACCGGCCGCGCGGGCGCAGGCGACGGCGGCGGCAAAGACATCTGCCACGGTGGCGGCACCGTCGAGCTTGTGGGCGTTGGCACCAAAGGTGTTGGCGGTGATCACGTCGCAGCCGGCCTCGACGTACTGACGCTGAATATCGGTAATGACCAGGGGCTCCTCAAAGTTGAGCAGCTCGGGCAAGGCGCCAGCCTTCATGCCGGCCGCCTGCAACATGGTACCCATGCCGCCGTCGAACAGCAGGTGCCCCGTGCCCTCGATGGCCGCACGCAGGCGATCGTCCTTAATGCGCAGATCGTCGATTGTGCGCGTCTTGTACGTGGCACCGTTGCGACGTGCGGCATCAACGGGTGCCGCCAGCGCGGCACCGTCCAAATCATGAGTGATAAGTATGTTTGAGCTATTCGCCATGCGCATCCATTTCGTCTAGAGCCCACTGAGGAATTTCTATTTGAAGAGATTTGTCGGGCTCGATATCTTCGATTCGCTTGTTGTAGTGGGCAAGAAGCCGTGCGACATTTAATCGAATTAGGCCTCGCTTGTAGAACGATAACTCTTCAATATTGATGCCGATAAACGATTCGAGCGCGATAACCTGTACGCGATTGCCGAGTCCCTCACTTTCGAACAGTCCGTAAGCGAAGGAAACTTTATCGTGGGGGACAACGACGATGGGCCGAATGCCATTTCGAATGTTATCTCGGCATCGATCGGTCAATTTGGCCATTGGCGATACAGTCACATGAAATGCAGCATCATTGATTTGGAAATCGCCAGAACGGTCTGTCTGCTGGTCGGCGGCGTTTGAGTTGTCCTTTCCGATTTCTATGGTTGGAAATAACATCTCTAGTTTTGCACCTACCAGGTGCTGTGCGACGGTACCCGTTGGCTTATCGGACCGTAGGCTTGCTTCGGCTAGGATATCATCGACAATGACAGAAATTGGTTTTTGAAGATCGATTTCGACTTTGATTCTCTGCCGGTTAAAGAAATCAACCTGGATTCGCTCGACGAAGAAATTGGCGATTGCATTCGCAGCTTCAAGACGAGTGTCTTCGCAAGTGTCACTGGGTAGGGCAGAGTTGATAATTGTGGCAAGCTCAAGCGCCATCGGGAGTGTGCCGCGTGAGGTTCTGCCGCCCTCTGATGCGAAGGCACGCGTTTCCCCATGTCTGGCTAAAACTGTTTTGATGCATGCTCCACTTAGGCCTCGTACTTGGCTCCCCTTGTCCGATTGCACATAATCGTCGGTGAGCGGAAAACGGTTTTGCAACAGCTCGCTTATGCCTATGCCAACCGCCATGACGTTACGGTTGACGTTGCCTCGCTTGCTGCGCTTGGATTCGTACCAGAGTTCAATGGCATCCAAGATGTCTTTATCGGGCTCGCTCAAGGAGCAATTGGTCATTTCCATTATTGTCCACTCCGTTCCTTGAAGACATAAGCGCGGGTTTGACTGCATTTTTTATAAGCCAAGTGACAACTGGCACGGCAACTGCATCGCCGAATGCGTAGCGAATCTGAGCATCCGAGAAGCCGCTAAACTGACATGAGTCAACACCTTGGAGACGGGCATATTCAGTTCCAGTCATCCAGCGAACTTCTATCTTTCCGTTTTCGCATATAACGACTGCCTGTCTTGATGAGCCGCCGCGAGCCGTTCTTAGACATCCGGCAATTTCTTCTTCACGGATTTCCCAGCGCACAACGCCCGATCGCGTGCGACGGTAAGCAGTGCGAACAATTTTTTCTTTGGCATTTAAGAAGCGCTGAAGGCGCTCTGCTTGATGCGGTGCAAGTGAGTCGATAAATGCTTGTACTTGGTTTTTGTTCCACCAACGCTTGTCGTTCTCGGGAATATTTTCAACAACCGTTGCAAGGCCCGTCATGCGAAGTGGACTTGGCTCGTTTAGGTGAGAGACGTGCGTAATGAGTGAAGGGTCGGAGTGAATCCAGGAGACCTTTTCAGGACGAAGCGAGGAATCGAGTCGGCTGTTGGGAAGAGGGTTTTTTAATCCGACGACAAACATGCGGGGGCGTGACTGGGGAAGCCAGTGCCGTGCATCGATAAAATAAGCGTCGCATGAATAGCCTAAACGATTAAATTCCTGGCAAACGAGTCTAAAGTCATCACTGTTATTAGACGTGGCAAGGCCGATGACATTTTCGAGAACAAGTGCCCGCGGGGCACGATCGCCCATTCCTTCGATGGCCTTAATAAAGCCAAAGAACGCACTGGACTCTTTGCCAGAGATAAGTCCCTCCCTGTTTCCCGCGAGAGATAAGTTTGTGCAAGGGCTTGACGCCCATGCGATGTCGGCTTGGGGTATTAAGTCGGGGTCGAGTGTGTGGACATCCTGCTCGACTAGATGCTCATCGCCCCAACACTGGCCGTACATGGCGCATTTAGTATGGTCTATGTCATTTGCCCAGATTGTTTTGATTCCGGCTTTTGCCATGCCGGCACGAGCCAAGCCAATGCCTGAAAAAAACTCAAGCGCGGTTAGTTGTGGCGGGAACTGCAGAATGTTGTGCATGTACTGGCTTTCAGATAGTTGTTATTTGGAATCTTATGGTACTTGTTTGTGAGGACATCCGCTTACATACGGATGAGATTCCCTCGATACCGTGCCATCAATTGACATTTTATTCAGAATGCGAATAGCAGGTGGTGTGGGCGGCGTGGAAGCGGCAGTGCTCGCGCATGCGGCAGATATTGCAGGTGGGGCGGCTTTGGGCGTCGTGGACCTCGCCGTCGAACAGACCGATCACCGCGGTCACGCTTTTGGTGGGCATGAGCAGGCTGGTGGGGGTGACGGTCAGGCCGATGAGCCGCGTGGCGTTGAGCGCATTGACGATCGAGCGCTGGGCCGAGAGTGGGCAGTCGCCATAGCCGGGACTAAAGCGCCAGTTGCCGGCGAGCCCATGAACGGCGGCGTCCGTCTTGACCTGCTGGTCCATTTGCTCAACGGCGGCTTCCACGTAAGCGGAGCACGCGGCGTCGAGCACGGCGCCCTCCAGGGGATGTTGGGCTCCCGTGGTGCGCAGGCGACGCTCGGCGTCCATGCCGAGGGTGCATGCCATGAGCGCGGCAAAGCGGGCGTCTTTGAGATGTCGATAGATATCGCGACCTCGCAGCTCAACGTTGGTGCCAACCAGACGGATGCTGGGCTCGCCCTGCTCGTCAACGCCCGTGGCATCGACGGCAAACACGCGTCGCGCGCCACGGGGCTCAATGTCCAGTTCCAGACGCTCAACGACAAGCTCAATACGCTGCGACAGCTCGGGCTCAATCTGCTGGCCGCCGTAGCCCAGATACCGCAGCATCTCGGCACGGTCGACACGAGGGTGGTGGGCAGCGTCGATACGGTAAAGCGCCGGCGACGCAAGGTCGGCCGGCACTTCAACAACGGTTATATCGGCGTGCGGTTTTTCCATTACCCCAGGCGCTCCATAATGGTCGCGGCGATTGCAGGACGGTTCATAGTGTACAGGTGCAGACCGTCGGCACCGTGCTCCTTGAGGTCGCAAAGCTGATGGGCGGCATAATCTACGCCGGCCGCCTGCAGGCTCTCGGGGTCGTTCTCGTACTTGGCGAGAATCTTGATGACGGGGGAGGGCAGCGACGCGCCGCACATAAAGACCATGCGGCTGATCTGCGACTTGCCCATAAACGGCATGATGCCCGCGGTAATGGGCACGGTGATGCCGGCCTTGTCGGCAAGCTCGCGAAAACGGTAGAAGCACTCGTTATCAAAAAAGAGCTGCGTCACAAAGAAGCTCGCGCCGGCGTCCTGTTTTTGCTTGAGGTATTCGACCGAGGCGTTGAGATCCTCACAGGCAATGTGGCCCTCGGGGTAGGCTGCGGCGCCCACGCAAAAGCCGGCGTCGACGAGCTCGGGGATGAGGTCGCGGGCGTAGGCGTAGTCCGAGGCGGGCTTGTCGTCCTCGGTCGCGCCGGCGGGAAGATCACCACGCAGGGCCAGCACATTTTCAACGCCGGCGGTGCGATACTCGTCGATCTTGGCGGCGATGTCGGCGTGGGTGCGGCCCACGCAGGTGAGGTGCGCTACCGAGGGCGTATCGAATTCGCTCGAAATCATATGCGCGATGGGGGCGGTGGTGGCACCGTTACCCGAGCCGCCGGCCGAGCAGGTGACCGAGACAAAGCTCGGCGAAAGCTTGCACAGATTGCCTGCCACTTCGCGAGCCGTGTCGAGGGTAAGCTCGCCCTTGGGCGGGAACATCTCAAACGAAATGGGCGCGGTGCCCTGGGATGCTGCCTGCTTAAAAACCTCGTCGACGCGCATATCGTGCTCCTTTAGATACGTAATAGTGTGATGTGTTGTAAGGATTCTACAGCACCACTGTGCCACGACGGAGTTTCACTCGCTATTTGGGGATACCAATCGAAAATGCTTCGCTATTGGCATTTCCTATAACAGGGCGGTCAATGTAGGATGGGGCTATATTGAATGGTATCTGATGCGAAATACCAGTTAATAAAGCCCCGTCCCAAATTGATTACCCTTAAACCATGGGGAGAGGTCTGCAATTTATGCAGTTGATTGGCTGTTGAGGGTGGCAACGCCGCTTCGATAGGGTAACCTCATTGATTGGTTTCGCGACAGCAACATAACGGTAATGTCGCGGAAACACGGCGAGTCTAAGCTATGACTCGTTCGTTAGTAATCAACACCGCTTCTCACGCGGTGCCGATACGAAGGGAGTTCCGTATGGCCGAACTTACTGACCGCTTCGGGACCATGGTGTTCTCTGAGGAAGTCATGAAGGACTACCTCCCCAAGGACATTTGGAAGCGCCTTGCTGCAACCCTCGAGGGCGGTGAGCCGCTCGACCTGGATGTGGCCAACGCCGTTGCCCATGCCATGAAGGTCTGGGCCATCTCCAAGGGCGCGACGCACTACGCACATTGGTTCCAGCCTCTTTCGGGCATTACTTCCGAGAAGCACGACAGCTTCCTGGAGCCCAACCACGACGGCACCGCCATTACCAAGTTTACGGGCAAGAACCTCATCCAGGGCGAGCCGGACGCCTCCAGCTTCCCCAACGGCGGCCTGCGCGCCACCTTCGAGGCCCGTGGCTACACCGCTTGGGATCCCACCAGCCCCGCCTTTATCAAGGACGATGTCCTGTGCATCCCCACGGCTTTCTGCTCCTACACGGGCGAGGCCCTGGACAAGAAGACCCCGCTGCTGCGCTCCATGACCGCGCTCTCGCGTGAGTCCAAGCGCGTTTTGGCGCTGTTTGGCAAGACCCCCAAGAAGGTCGTTCCTTCCGTGGGCGACGAGCAGGAGTACTTCCTGATCAAGAAGGACGCTTACCGCAAGCGCAAGGACCTGGTCATTACCGGCCGCACCCTCTTTGGTGCTGCTCCATGCAAGGGCCAGGAGCTCGAGGAGCACTACTTTGGCGCTATCCGCCCCACCGTCTCGGCCTATATGAAGGACCTGGACGATGAACTGTGGGCGCTTGGCATTCCCGCCAAGACCAAGCACAACGAGGTTGCTCCCTGCCAGCATGAGCTCGCACCGGTCTATGGCGAAGTCAACGAGGCCATCGACCAGAATCTGGTCATGATGGAGAAGATGAAGCTCATCGCCTCCCGCCACGACTTGGTCTGCCTGCTGCACGAGAAGCCCTTTGAGGGCATCAATGGTTCGGGCAAGCACAACAACTGGTCGCTTGGCACTGAGTCCGAGAATCTGCTCGATCCGGGCGACACCCCGCTCGACAACCTGCAGTTCATCGTCTTCCTCACCGCGGTGATCGAGGCCGTCGATAACTATCAGGAGCTCCTGCGTGCCTCTGTTGCCTCGGCCGGCAACGACCATCGTCTGGGCGCCAACGAGGCTCCTCCGGCGATTATGTCCATCTTCCTGGGCGACCAGCTTACCGAGGTCGTCGAGAAGATCATCGATGGCAAGGCTTCCGTCCATGCCACGCGCGGCGTGCTCGACCTGGGCGCCGATACCCTGCCCAAGCTGATGCAGGACAACACCGACCGCAACCGCACCTCCCCGTTTGCCTTCACCGGTAACAAGTTCGAGTTCCGTGCCTGCGGCTCCGAGCAGAACGTCTCCGACTCCAACCTGGTGCTCGATGCTGCCGTGGCCAAGTCGCTCAAGTCCTTCGCCGACGCGCTTGAGGGTACGCCCGAGGATGAGTTCCAGGACGCTGCGCTCGAGTACTGCAAGAAGGTGCTGACCGATCACCAGCGCATCCTGTTCTCCGGTGACGGCTACTCCGATGAGTGGCCCGTCGAGGCCGAGAAGCGCGGCCTTGCCAACAACAAGACCACGGCCGATGCCCTGCCCGCCTTTGTTTCCGATAAGGCTATCGCGCTCTTTGAGGAGACGGGTGTCCTGACCAAGGCCGAGGCTCAGTGCCGCTACGACTGCAAGCTCGAGAAGTACAACAAGCTCATGAACATCGAGGCTACCACGATGGTTCGCGAGGCGCGTCGTACCTATCGCCCGGTCATTACCGCCTATGCCACCAAGGTCGCTAAGGGCCTTGAGACTATTCGTGCCGCCGGCGCCGAGGCTGCCATGCAGTGCGAGCAGAACACGCTCAACAGGCTCTGCAACGGCATCACCACCATCAACGACTCCATCAAGGCGCTCGACGCCGTGCATCAGAAGGCCGAAGCCCTCGATGGTCAGGAGCAGGCCAATGTGTATGCACACGAGGTCGTTCCCGCTATGGATACGCTGCGCGCCGCCGTGGATGCCATGGAGGAGATCGTGGCTGCCGACTACTGGCCGGTCCCGACCTACGACGACATTCTGTTCTATGTGTAGAACGTAACTGACATATCGTCACGGTATTGAGCCGGGGTCCGCATCGCGCGGGCCCCGGCTTTTGTTTGCGAAGGACGCTTTGAAGCCCGTTTTGCCGCCGATTTGCCGGGGTCCGCACCCTGTCGGGTTCGAATCCCGGCGCATGGGTAGCAAAAAGCCCGCTACCGCGAGGGTAACGGGCTCTTCAATTCAAATGGTGCACCGTTTGCGCATCTCCTCGAACCGAGGTGTGCGCCGTCGGCACAATCGTTTTCGTTAGGATACCACGAGCGGCCTAGGAAACAACCAGGCGCATGCCGGGATAGATCAGGTTCGGGTTTGAGATGCCGTTCTTGGCGGCGAGATCCTGATAGGTCGTGCCGTACTTTGAGGCGATTCCGGAAAGGGTGTCGCCGCTCTGCACCACGTATACCTGCTCGGTTTCGGCCTGCCCGTTGATGACCGCCATAACCTCGTCGTAGCGCGGCCCCAAAACAGCCTTGCGGCGGCTGCCGTTGCCGTAATCGCCCGCCCATGTCTCAGCGGCCAGATTTTCGGCGGATACCGTGAGGATGTGGTTCACGAGCGACTGCACCTCCTGGTAGCGGTCGCCCAGCGCGTGCTTGCGGTCGTCGCCGTCTCCGAGCTCGCCAGCGAGCACCTTCGCCGCGAGGTCTGCCGTTGGCGTCTCATCGATGCCGTGGATAAGCGAGTCGGGATCGCCGTTGGAGCCGCCCGCCATGGCCTCCCACTCCGCGCGGGAGATATAGCACTTGTTGATGTCGAGGTTGCCCGCCCAGCCGTCCAGGCGCCCGCACGAGGAGTACTGGCGGATGGCGCAGTCGTAAGCGCCCTCGTTCCAAGGCGCGTCCTGGTAGCCCGTGGCGTTCATGTCGGCGTACTGCGCCACCCACGTCTTGGCGTCGGTGAGGTTCCACGGGAATACGCTCTTGGATGCGTAGATGCCGATGCGATCCATGCCAAAGCCCAGAAGCTCGGCCAAACGCTCTGCCATGGCCTTGAGGTAGGACGTGTCGCCCCACGCCTCGTTGCCCTGATCCTCCCAGTCGATGAAGAACGCGGCCTTGCCGACGTAGCCCTTGCAGTGCTCGTAGAAGTACTCGGCCTCCGCATCGGCATCGCCGCCGTTGACGTAGTGGTACACGCCCACAAGCTTGCCAAGGCCAATCGCCTGCTGGATCTGACGGTCGCAGTCGGGCGACACGTAGCGCGTGCCCTCGGTAGCCTTGCAGATAACGAAGTCGAACGGGACAGCCGCGAGGTTGATGCCGTTCTGCCAATTGCTGATGTCGATTCCGTTCATTCTATTCAGCGCTCCCTATCGCTATGAAATAAGCCCAATCAACTTGTTCGTACTGTTCGCGGCTCAGCCGCACCACGCCCTCGTAGGGGTCGTGGAAGGTCGCCGCCTCGCCGTCCCATCCGCAAAGCAGGACGATGTGCCCGCCGTAGTTCTTGCCGCCTTCGCGGAGCTGGCCAGTTAGGCTGCAAAACACCATCCAGCCGCCAGCCGCCTCGTCCAAGGCGTCATCGGCGTTGTCGTGGATAGGCGTGTAGCCCAAAGCCTGGTCGTTCGCGTTCATCCAACGGCAGAACTTTTCCATGTCGTTCACGCCGTCCGTGAGGCACGATTCGCCAACGAAGCCCAGCATCTGCGCCGGCGTGCATGCCTGTCCGTAGAGCCATTTCCACGCCATGGCCGCGCACGTGAGGCCGCAGCCGGCAGCAGCCAGGTCTTCGCCCGCATACGAAAGCCCGCCCCAGCGCTCGTCTGCTTGGAGGTAGACGGGCACCTCGGCGGGCTTGTCGAGCGGCTTGTCGTAGATGACGGGCAAAGGCTCTTCCTTCGGCACCTTCGGCACGTTAGAGGCTATAAGCGCCACGTCGGCGAAGGCGGCGAGCAAAGCAAGCAGCGAGATGGCGGCGGCGATGCGCACGAGGCGCTTGCCGCCCATTCCTAGTCGTCCTTCTTCGGAGTGCCCATGGCAAGCAGCGCGTCGAGCCACTTGTCTGTCACGCCGACCGCCTTGAAGGCTGCATATGCCACCTGCACGCCGCCTACCGCGGCGAAGATGGACGTAACCCACGCCGTGGGGTCAGTCGGCATACCCCCGGCCATGGCCGTCAATGCGCCGCACAGCGCCGATACTGCGATGGCCGTCCAGCGGGCGACATTGCCGGTCATCGCCTTCGTCTTGATAGCCTGCACGATATAGGGCACCACGAGGACGGTCAGCACCGTGAGTCCTGCCTGTATATCAGTCATCTTTATCTCCCTGTCTCCTTGTTGTACATGAGGTCGACTCGGTCGTAGATATGGTCGACCTTCTCGGCCATGCCCTGGCTACGCGCCTGGCTGTGGACCAAGTCCGCGTGGAGGACGTCATTTGACGCGACAACCGACTCCATGAGCGTTTTCATTCCTTCAATCAGGGTGTTGCTGCGCTCCATCTGGGCGGCGATGCGCCCCTCCATTTGGGACCGCTCGCGGTCGCGCTGCGCCCTCTCGTCGACTTCGGCCTGCTTGCGCTCCTCGCGCTTCAGGTCGAGCTCGCCCTTCCGCTGGTTTTGGCGTTTGTACTCCTCAAGAAATTGTCTCCCGAAGTAGAACGCAACGAGCGTCAGGAGCACGCCGCCAAGCCAAGCCGGTCCGTAAGGCGCAAAAAGCTTGAGCACTTCCATCCTGGGCGCCCTCCTTCCGCCTATTCGGCCGTGTACTCCTCGCCGGTGATTTCCTTGTACTCGTCGGCGGTGATCCATTTGCACTCGACAGCCTTGTAGACGCGCGCCTTGCTCCAAAGGTCTTTGTCGTAGTACTTCTTGACCTTCGCGAAGTGCTTGGAATGCTCAACGGTTTTCTTCGTAGCCATTACTGGTCACCTCCCACGGTCATGAGCAGGTAGTCGATGTTCGCCGTGTTGGTCTCGGTCTGCGTCGGCTGGGACGCCTGCTCGCGCATCTGTTCGAGCAGCGCCGGGAGGTCGGGCACCTCGCCGTTGGCGTAGGCGGCGAGCGCGGAGGTGTAGGCGAGCTTTCGCGCCTTCCGCTCCACGTACTCGTCATCGTCGATAACGCCCGCGTCGTGCGCCGCGTCGGGGTCGCCGATCTGCGACAGCAAGTCGCGCAGGGCGTTGACCTCGGCCAGGGTGCCGTCTCGAAGCTCGTCGGGGCGCGGCATGTCTTCCTCAGTGTCCATGCGGACTCCTTCCTTATCGGGGAATGTGCCGCCATCGTATTAGCGCCGTGAGATTGCCTGGCCGTTTGGGCGGGCGCGAAGAAAGAAGGCGCGCCGCAGCACGCCTTCGCTGTCTTGGTTATTTCGTTTTCGACCCGTCTAGGCCGCCGTTTTGAGTTGCCGCCCTTCCGCTATGGCGAGGGCGTTCCGCCCGAATCGTCTCTCGGGCTTGATTGCATTGAGCAACCCCCCCCGCGAGATTTTCGAACAGGCTGCGGTACAGCGCGTCCATGGCCAGCACGCTGCGGTGCGCGTCCAAGTGAGCCATGCCGCCGCGCCAGCTCTGGTAGCTCTGCTGCACCTGCTCGGGCGTCATGACCCCCTCGGCCACCATGCGCGCCATCTTCTTCAGCTTGCGTCGCTCGCGCGTGATGGAGTCGCGGCACGGCTTCATGACGATGCGGCCCGTTTCGGTGTAGAAGATGCGCTTCTTCAGCCACGTGAAGCCGCGCGTCAGCTTCACCACGCGGGTCTTGCGCGGGTTCAGCGCGATGCCGAGCTTCGCGCACTCGTGCTCTATCAGCAGAAGGCACACTTGCAGGTACTCCTTGGACTCGTGGATCAGGTAGAAGTCGTCCATGTAGCGCCCGTAGGCCTCGGGGCGCAGCATCTCGGCCACGTAGTGGTCGATGAGGTTGGGGTGCGCCACCGCGCATATCTGGTTTGGCTCGCTGCCCAGGCCCAGGCCGACCTCGCCCTGCGCGTCTATCAGGCGGTGCTCAAGGGCGACCACGCGCGGGTCGAGCAGCGCGTCGGCCACCTGCCGTTTGACCGGCTCGTGGGCAATGCGCGCGAAGTAGTCGGAGAAGTCGCCCAGCAGTATGTAGCCCTCGCGCCCATGCCGCCGCCAGTGGTCGGCCAGGTGGCGCTTGAGCAGCTTAAGGGCGTAGTCGGTGCCGCGCCCCTTGATGTTGGCGGAGTTCGCGGATACGAGCGTGGGGACTATCGCGGGCACGAGGGCGTTCTGGGACAGCGACTTCTGCACCACGCGCTCGGGGAAGTGCACTGCACTGATGTGGCGCAGCTTGCCGCGCTCCCACAGGTCGAAGCGGATGAAACCCCGGCATATGTCGCGGCCCTCCAAAAGGTCTTGGCGCGATTTCACGGCGTTTCGCAGGTAGTCCTTCATGTACCGCTGCGTCGAGGCCTTCCACATTACGCCGCGCGCGGCCTGCTTGGAAGCCTTGCACAGGCTGTTGAGGTCGGCCACCGTCTCAAGGGTGCACGCCTTGACGCGCTCGGCCTTGGCCCTGGCGCGCTTCTCCTCGCGGCGCTTCCGGCGTGCGGCCCGCCTTTGCTCCGAGTTCATAGAAGGCACCCCGCACGGCTTGCAATGTGGCTCTGACAGCCGCTTGAGGTATGGCCATGAAACGCGGCGAAGCCACGGAGCGCCGCGCCATGCAAGCAGCGTCCGGCCACCCTCGCGGGGTGCGTATTTACGGGCTCGCGCCCGATGGTCGCGCCTTCCTTCCTCTCCGCGCTCTGCTTTCGGCCCGCTGGCCTACTCGGTCTGGCAGTAAGGGAATCCGGGGCGGGGGCGAACCCAGGTGTTCGTCGCCGAATTGCAGCCGGCATTGCCGTTGTTGTTGACGTAGCACACGTTGGACGAGGAGCCACCCATGACGGAACGCAGCCACCAATTGTACCGATATACAAGGCGGGACCGCCGCCCATTATAACGAACGCAGGCGCTCTAGCTCGGCCTCGGCCTCGGCTATGCGCTCGTCGGTCGTCTTCTTGCCGGTGACGCGTACGTTCTTGCGCGCGCCCTTGAGCAGTTTGATCTCCTCCTCGACCATGCCCGCCAGCGCCTCGAAGCGGTTGGCGTTCACGGGCAGGCCGATGTCCATGAGGCACTGCATGTCGAGCATCAGCTGCTCGCAGTCGGCTATCGCCAGCGTCAGGTAACGCTTGCGCTCAAGTGCGTTGAACGAACTGTTGGGGTAGAAGCAGTCGGCGCGGTTGACGTTGTATACGATGCTGCGCGCGGTCTCCACCGTGGGGACTGCGTTCAGCAGCCTGTAGGCTTTCGGCACGACCGACGAGGAGGCCATGAGCTTGTTGACCTCCACGCGGATGGCGATGGCCTGCGTGAAGAACTTGTACTCGGACACCTCGCGGTTTCGCTGGTAGACGCCGCTCATGGCACCTCCCGGAAATAGTGGCAAAAAAACGGCCCGCTGCGCGGGCAGGGATGCGACCGCGCAAGGCGGTCGCATCGAAAGAGAAGTATAGAGCACTCGGCTGGCTAGCCGACGAGGAAGCCGGGGCGGGGGCGAACCCAGGTGGTCGTCGCCGAAGAGCAGCCGGCAACGCCGCTGTTGCTGACGTAGCACACGCTGGACGAGGAGCCACCCATGACGGAACGCAGCCACCAACCGCACCGAGTTCCGTTCAAGCGGTGCGCGGTATCGCGGAACAGGTCGAACTGGCAGTCGAAGCCCACGCTGTAGCCCTTGGTGCCCCACACTGGGCAGCCGTACACCTCCATCTCGGAGGGCGACCACACCTTGCCGATGTCCTGCCAGCTCCAGCTGTTGGAGTCGCTGAGCGCGCCGCTCGCGCTGTAACGCTCCTCAAGCAGCACGCGCTGGGTGAGCAGGTACTTGGTCAGCCCCTCGGGCAGGCACGCCTCGAACAGCTTCTCCCACGCCTTGAGGTTGCTGCTCAGGTACGGGTTCTTCACGTCTGCGGTGCCCTGGTTGGTGTTCGCAGTGTTCCACATCAGGTAGCTGTCGTTGGCCACGCCGGTGACGGTCTTGGCCACGGCGACGGGCGCGGACGCGATGAACGCGATGTGGTGGCCCTTGGCGCTGTCGCCGCACTGGTAGTACGGGTCGAAGTGCGCAAGCAGGAAGCGCACGGACTGCTGGGCCGCCACATTTGACGCGCTCACGAGCGGCACGTCGATGTAGTCGCCCACGCGCATGCCGCTGAAGTTCGCGGCCTGCACGCGCTTGTGCAGCGCGTCGTAGATGGTGGCGGAGCCTGAGACCTCGCCCGCGAGAAGCGTTGCGAGCGACTGGCCCGGGTACTTGCCGATCAGGCCCTGTCGGTTGTACTCGGCGTTGTTGAGCGCCGTGGTGGCGTTGGTGCGGGCGGTGTCGTCTATCATCTCGTAGTTGGTGCCGCCCACTGTGAGGATCTTAGCTTGAGCCATTTCGTTTCCTTCTTAAATCAATGTGATGGTATTGCCGCTTGCGGAGCATGTTGAGCCGAACGTTACGGTCACCCCGCTCGCCGATGCCTTTGAAGCCGGGCAGTAGACTGTTCCGCCCATGTATATGAACTGACCTGTCGAGTTCGCCAAAAGCGTTGCGAGCTTCGCGTTCTGGGCACGCAGCTCCGCGACGTCCGAGCTTCCTGCGCTGCCTTGCGCCACGGAGTTGGCGATCTGCAACGCCTGGTTCGCCGCTGCGTCCGCACGCGAAGCCGCGCCGTTCGCCGCAGAGGTCGCGTTGCTCGATGCTTGTTGGTCGGCGATATGCTCGTCATGGCGCTGGCTTTCGGCCTTTTTGCGTTCGATTTCGGCGTTCGATCGGCTCGTCTCGTTGTTCTGGCGCGTGGTTTCGGCATTCTTTCGCGCAGTTTCGTTGTCTTGACGTGTTGTCTCGGCGTTCTTGCGCGACGTCTCGTTGTTCTTGCGGGTTGTCTCGTTGTTGCCGCGCTCGGTCTCAGCCGTTTTCCGAGCGTTCTCGTTGGACACGCGCGTCTTCTCTGCCGCTTCGGCGCTTTCAGTCGCGGTGTTGCAGTTCGCCGCTGCCGTCTTGGCCTCTTCGGCGGCCTCCATCGATAGCGTCGACTCGATGCGGAAGATCGAGCCGTCGGTGGTTCTGGCGCGGTCGATGTTACCCGCATCGTTGAGCAGCAGCGCCGCGCCTTTGTTGGTATCTGCCATCGCACCTCCTTTACTTAGCTAGCACGCCGATCACGATGGCGTGCGGGCCGATTGCCTGGATGATGCATCGGTCGCCTGCCTTGGCTCCCGAGCATGAGGTGGTGTACGGGAGCTTCAGGGATGCCCCCTTCACCGATACGGCCATGGTGGCTCCGGATACGGAATTCACCGTTCCGTAGCACGCCTGCTGGCCGGGAGGGTCGTTGGCGGTCGCATCGGCCATCGCGGCGCCGTATCGGCGCATGGCCGACATGAGTTCATCGCTCATACCTCTTCACCTCCATCTCGATTGGGCATCCTCCCACGAGCGTGAGAGTCGCAGTCCTCACCGCGAACTTGCCGCTGATGCCGGCGCTTGCCCAATCGACCATCACGGCATCGCCGCACGCGATAGGCGCGTACGTCCGCTTGACCGTGACTCTACGGATAGCGCTCTGCTGTGTTCGCAGCATCTCGTTAGCCTTGGCATCGGCGTTCCTCTGTCTCTCGGCATCGGTAGACCCCTCGGGCAGGTCGCTGTAGCTGTACGTGGCCGTCTTGCGCCAACCGCGCGAAACCGTGGAGTAAGGGCTGCTCGGGTCTGAGTCGATGGCCGTGCCACGGTAGAAGGCGTCCTGCGTTTCGTAGTCGCAGTGCACCACGTTGGCGACGCCCGAGCGGTCAAGCTCGTCGACTACCTCGTTGATGAAGCGTGCGCCAGAGCCCTCTCGAAGGGTCATGGAAACGGGCCTGTCCTGCGGCTCCCTATATCTGCAAAGTACGGGCCTTCCGTAGGCGTCCTCGTCGACGGCGCGGAAGCCCGCCACGTCGAGCAGCGCGTTGCACGCCGCCAGGCGCTTCGACAGCCTCATGTCGCCCGAATCGATTCCGAGCGTCCAATCCTGCGCTAGCTTGTAGTCGGAGCCTTCGGCGATCACGTCAGCGAAGCCAGCCGCCTTGAGCAACTTTACGACGTAGGGGACAACCACGGTTCCAGCCGCCACCGTGAATGGGGCATCGAATTCGTCCTCCGCAACCTCCGACAGCCTGCCCGACAGGACTGCCGTGCCGGTTGAGTTGACGCCGCGTCTGGTCCTTTTCGGCGCTGAGACAACGAAAGTCCCCAGCGCCTCACTGACTGACGCGCCACCGAAGTCGGCATCGAGGTACACCCGCAGCAGATCTGCCCCGATATCGAGCGCCCCGGAGTAATCGACCTGCCCTGTGGTGTAGTCCTTGTCCTGGTTGCGCTCAATGCACCCGCCGTTCTTTATGTTCGTGATTCTCTCGACCTCGTTGCCGCTTGCGCGGTCTACGCGCATGAAGCGGAACGAGGTGAGGAACGGTTTTCCCCAATCAGCCATTTATCGGCTCCTCGAAGACGTTGTGCGTGACGTTGGCCGAACCCTTCCAGATGCCTGCACCATTCACAGACATATCGAAGTCCATGGGGCCGTATGCGCGTTCGCCCGCATGTCCGCGCCACCATCCCCTCCACTGCTCGTCCATAATCCGTATGTACCTGTCGTGGCCGTCGCGCTTCATCTCCCATGAGAGCGAGGTCTTTTTGTTCAGCTCGTCGAGCATGTACGAAATGGGCAGGTCGCCGTTCTCGCCGCCATCGGCGAAGTGGTATGTCTCTACGGATCGCTGAGAGCTTGTCGAGTAGTCGCCGTTGTAGTCGAGCACAAGCACGGTCGATGCATCCTGGCCGAAGTTAAGCGCCATCCCGTGCGCGAACACGTTGGCATCGGTCACGGTCTGCGACGAGGTGCCGTTGTCGGCGTACCCGGTGACCTTGTACTCGTAGTCGGTGTTTAGCGGCGGCACGCGGTCGATCGTCTCTTGGGAGTCAAGCACGCCGGATGCTATGACGGCATCGCCGCCGTACGCCACGCGCTCCACCGTGAAGGCGGAGCAGCGGGAGGCGTTGCCGAGCACCAGCGCGTCACCATCGACTGTGATCGTGCCTAGCATGGAAAGCTCATTGCTCACCTCGTCGACCGTCATGGGGCCTACGAGCGTGGTCTGCTCGATCTCGTATGACGAGAGGCCGTTGCGCACCTTCACGTGACACGCCAGCGCATCGTCGTACGACAGCGACACGTCTGGGATGACCGGTTCCGCCCAGTGCGTCTTGAAGCGGCGCATGGCCGTCTTGGACAGGCCGGAGCCGCCCTTGACCGTGAGCATGAGCAGATAGTCGATGCCGTTGCGTATGGTGGCGTAGCTGCCGAAACTCACGGGCTTCAGGTTCGTGACGTCTGCCGTGGCGACCGTCGCGCCGCCGACCTCTGCGAGCGTGAGCGTTGCCTGCGCGATGCCAGTTTCGTCGGTTGCGGCGACTTGCACCGTGAGCGGCACCGCATCGACGAGCATGCCGTCGGTAGCGGGGGAGGCGACCCAGCACTGCGGGTAGTCGGCGACCGTTATCGCCGCATAGCCAGACCAAGCGCCCCAATCGGCGTGCAGTCCCTTCGTGCGAACGCGAGCTTTCCAACTTCCCTTCGTGAGTGTGACCGATGCGCTTTTCTCGGTCGTGTACGACTTCGTTATCGTCTCGCTGCCGACGAGCTCAAGTTGCGCGGCGGACTGCGCCGAGCCGTCGGGGTGGTTGGGCACCCACGAGAAGGATGCTGCCGACCCCGTTGGCGCAACATGGTCGGCGGTGACCTTCGGTGCGAGAGGCGGCGTGATCGTGGTCACGGAATTCGATTCGACCCACGAAGACGTTAGGCTACCGCGCTTGGCCCTGACGCGGTAGACGATCGTGCCGGCAGGCGCAGAGGTGTCGTGCAGGTCTACCCATGCGGGGTCTTCGCCCTCGGTGGTGGTCGAGACCGCCGCCCACGTATTCCCGTCGTCGCCTGATCGCTGAACATCCCATGCGCTGGCGTACCACCACGCCCCGTAGACGCGCAGCGTCACCTCGGACGCGCCGGCCTTGATGGCATCGATGCGCGAAGGTGCCGACGGAGTTGTGTACGTGGTTCCGCACGAGACGTGCGTGGAGTTGCCGCCCGGGCCGTGGGCGCAAAGGCGGTACTCGTACTTGTGTCCTGCGGTCGTCGAGTTGTCGGTGTAGTTGGTCACGTCCCACGAGACGTCGGCGATGTTCACCCATGAGCCGTCGTCGGTGCGGCGGTCTACATACACGCCAGCCCAGGGGTACGCGCCGTCCATGCCCGTGTAGTCGACGTCCCACGTGATCTTGTGGGATGTGTCGGAAACGCGGGCCAGCTTCGGGTTCTTGGGCGGATGCGGTTGCGAGTACCCGCGCTGGGGAATCCAAGCGTACTCTGTTGCCCAGGCATCTCCGCCGGCGCTGCCGTAGTAGTTGTTGTACGTCTTGCCGTAGACGTGCACCTGCACCGGGCAGTTCCAGCCGCTCGCGCCGCGCGGCACGTCCACGTCAAATGTCACCGCGTCGCGCGTCGCCCAGTTGCCGTAGTTGTTCAGCACGACGTCACGCGAGCTGCGCACCGAGCCGTTCACCACGACGTCGTAGTGCGTTCCGTACTCGGCGGCGTACTTGTCGTCGATCGCTGCGGTGACTCGCAGGCGAGTCGTGGTGTCGTTGACCGTGCTCACGCCGTCAACGGAGATATAGCCGCAATACCAGCGGTTGCGCCCCGCGATCTGAATCTCCCTTGTATAGGTTCCCATTGGCTACCTTCCCGACCCTGCGGACCGCTTGGCTGCGGAGACCAGAACGTCAACCGCCTGCATGATCCGCTGGTCTGCGTTTACACTTCCTCCATTGACCGTGACGTTGTAGGTCGTGCCGGCGGCACCTGCCCCGGCAACGGCAACCGACGGAGCGACCGTGATGCCCGAGCCGATAAGCGAGCTCGCGGAGGCTAGCGCCGACGTGATGGCGGAGTTGACCGCCCCCGTGCCGCTGCCGATGCCCTCGGCCCATCCCTCCATGAGCGCCTTGCCCGAGTAGGTTGTATAACCGTGGCCGCTGAATGGGCCGCGCTTTGCGGGCGAGAACGGGAAGAACGAGCGGATCTGCGAGACGGCGCCGGACACGGCGGAAAGGGCGCCGCCGATTGCGTTCTGGATGCCCTGCGTGAAGCCGTTGATCAACGCGCGACCGGAACCGACGAGCCACGACCCAGCGCCTGCGAAGAAGCCCATTACCTGGCCGGGGATGCTGGAAATGGTGTTCATGAGGCTCCCGATATGGCCAGACACAGCGCCGACGAGCGCCGAGAAGGCACCCGTCACTGCCGCGTACACCTGCTGCGCCGCGTTCGCCATCGTAGACACCATGGTCGAGAAGTACCCGGCGATCGAGGAGACGAGGCCGGACACGAGCGAGAGCGCTGAGGACACCAGCGAGCCGACGAACGCCACTACCGCGTTCACACCGCCTGAAACGGCGGCGACCACGGTAGCTATCCCGCCGCCGACAACGGATACGATCGAGCCGATGAACGTGGTAACCGCAGTCACGAGGCCGCTCACGACCGACATGACGAGGCCAATGGCCGAGGCTACGACGGATGCGGCGTTTACCACGACCGAGATCACCTGGCTTGCCACCGTTATCACGACGGACACGATTGAACCAACTACAGACAGCACTGTCTGGATTACCGGTATGAGCATCTGAGCCACGGAGAGCACTATCTGCATGCCGCTAGCCAATATCGGCAGCACGGCGTTGGCGAGGTTTGCGAGCGCCGTGCCGATAGACGTGATTGCCGGCATGAGCGCAGCGCCCACCTGCGACACGAGCGGGCTTACCGCAGCGAAAAGCTGCATGGCGACGCCGATGACCTGCGAAATGATCGGGACGATCATCGCGAAGGCGTTGTGTAGCACGGGCAGGATGGCCTGGCCGACGTTCAGCAGCGTCGAGCCAAGCTGCTCTATGACAGGCCGCACGGCGCTGAACGCGCCGACTGCGCCAGATGCAAATGACGCGATGGCGGGCAGCATCTGCGATGCGAAGTACGTCACGAACGGCGACACCGCCGAGATGATCGTCGTCACGGCTCCGCCAATAGTCGAGACGATGGTGTCCCAGATGCCCGGTATCTGCTCGCCAAGCTTCCCGAAAGCGGACTTGCACGTGCCTACGACGGATACCGCAGCGTCGGCGATTGCTTGGAACGCCCCCGTTATCTGGGAAGCGTCGACTGTCGGCAGCTGTATGCCAAGCTCAGCCAAGGCTCCTACGGCGATGTTCCAAGCAGTCGCGAGCGCTTCCGAGAGCACTGGGCCAAGGACTGGGCCAAGGCCAGACAGCACAACCGGGAACGCCTCGACGATTCCCTTGCCGATCTGCGCAACCCTCGGAGCCACGTTCGTAGCTACCGCGCCGATCGACTCAAGCAGCTGCTGCGTGAGCTGCGAGAAGTCGACGTCGTCGCGCCCGAGTCCGGTGATGAAGTTCTCCCACGCGGCCTTCGCCATGCCGATGGAGCCGCTGATCGTGGTAGCGGCCTCCTTGGCGGTGGTGCCGGTGATGCCCATGTTCTCCTGCACGGTATGGATGGCCTCGACCACATCGGCATAGCTGTCGATCGTGAGGTCGGCGTTCTTGCCCTGCTCCTGGCGCAGCTTGTTGGCATCGGCGATAAGGCGCTTCATCTCAGCCTGCGTGCCGCCGTAGCCGAGCTTCAAGTTGTCCAACATCGTGTAGTTCTGCTTCGCAAAGCCTTGGTAGGCGTTCTGCACGTCTGTCATGTCGGAACCCATCTTGTTCACGTTGTCCGACATGTCGCCCATGGCCATGTTCGCGTAGTCAGCCGCCTTGGCGACATCGCCGCTGCACGACGAGACGAGCGAGGCCGCGAAGCTCGTGGCCTGCGTCATGTACTGGTTGGCGGACATTCCGCATGTCTTGTATGCCTCTGCGGCATAACCTTGCAGTGTCTGCGACGCGGAGCCGAACAGGGTGTCGACGCCGCCAACCAGCTGTTCGTAGTCTGCATATGCGGAAAGGGCCGCGCCGCCAATCGCGGTCACGGCCCCTGTGAGCGCTGTGAACCCGGCCACCGCCGCAGTGGCGACGCCCTTGGCTACGGTTCCAAGCCCTGTCAGGATGCCCGAGGACTTCTTGGCCCCGCCGTCGATGCCGACGGTCATGGAGTCGCCGAAGGCCTTGCCTGCGGCGTTGCCCTGGCTGCCGAACTCCTTGCCGATTTTGCTCGCGAAGCCATCCATCGACGGCATCAAGGACACATAGGCCGACCCGACACTAGTCGCCATCTTCCCCTCCTATCCCCAGGATCTTGTCTATCTCTTCCTTGGCTTCCAGCGCGTTCGCGCGGTGGAGCTCAAGCTCTGCGAGCTGCGCCGGCGTCTTGATAGGCTCGGGAGGCTCCGCGCTCCTGTCCTTCTTGTCGGCCATGCCCCAGGCGATGCACCGAAGCTGGTGCTCGATACGCCAGAGCATGTAGTCGGTCGTGCTCCACCTGAGTTGCGGGTACTGCGCCTTGGCGAGGCGCGAGTTGTCGGGGAGGTGCTGCCAGAGAAGCGCCATCCGATCGAGGTCTTCGGGCGCTCCATCCAATGGCAGGGCTATGCCGTAGAACTGCTGGAAGTCTGCTATCGCTTCGCCGCGCCTGTTCTCGAGGTCGCTGGCGAAGCCTATTAGTTTTTTGCCTTTGCAGCCTCGAATGCCGCGTCGCACAGGCGGCGCATGTCGTAGGAGGTGCCTCCGAGCGCTTCGATGTACTCCTCGTCGCGGCCCATGAAGATGCGCTCCATGGCGTCCATCATCCCCGCCGGGTCGGTTTCGCTTCGGGCGAACTGCTTCACAGTCTTGTAGGACTTCAACTCGTCGAGGTCTGCGGCGAACTCGCCGTCAACGCCGTCGACGGAAAACTTGATCTCGGTCATCTGCATTCCTCCTAGGCGCTGGCGGTTTCGGTCGACTCGATGTAGTCGTAGCAGGTGTTTCCGTCGCTATCGACCAGGTACTTGAGCGTGATCTGACGCCCGGCGATCTCGCTCACCGCGAGCTTGAGGTCGTCAAGCTCGGATAACTTGGCGGAGGGCACGACCTTGCGCCAGCGGCGACCGTTCTTGAGTACGAGTTCGAGCACGATCGACCACGCCTCGTCCTTGTTTCCGTTGTGCTCGACGGTGATAACGCCATCGAGGTCGGTCACGTTTTCGGCGCCATACATGACCTTGAGTGTTTGCGCCTTGATCTCCGCGAGCGTGAGCTTCGCAGACTCCACGCGCGAGGTCGTGGCGGAGTCCATGAGGTCGCCGTTCATATCCTTCAGCTCGTTGGCGTCGGTCTCCTCGGACTCGGTGTAGCCGTCCTCGGAGATGAAGCCGAGATTGAGGAAGGCTTCGGCGAGATTGGTCTTGATGTCTGTGGGGAGGGTGGTGCCGGCCGGAGCCACGAAGATGTATCCGCCCTTCACGCCCTTGGTGGACGAGACGTTCTTGGTCTCGTTTTTCTTGAAAAGTGCCATGTCGGCTCCTATTCGCAAATGGTTACGTTTACGTTGGTCTGGTATCGGCGCTGGCGGCTGTCTGGGTCGTCCCAGCGGTACGTGTCTCCGCACGTGGCCTCGAACACGCACTCCTCGTCCATGAGACTCGGCACTGCGTGCTCCACGGCTTCGGCGATCTCTGCGGCGCGTCTGCGGGTCTTCGCCCATGACTGCGCCACGAGCTGCACACGGTTGATGCAGCCGCTGCGGCTAGATCCGGTCTGCGACACCGATATGAACTCGCTGGGCCTGTCAGCTGGTACGTCGAGCACGGCCTCGATGCCGGTCTCGTCCATGAGCCGCTGCGCCACCATGCGCTCCACGTCCATCACTCACCGCCTCCGAACATGGATCTGAGGCGGTTGTGCTTGCGCTCGCTCGCATGGGCGTGCGGAGTCGCCGTGGTAACCACGAAGCCGTTTGCGAGCTTGCCCTTGAACTTGCGGACTATGTAGCCGGCACCCTCGCCGGGGTGCCGGGAGAAGGACGAGTTGCACGATGCCGCTGCGGCGTCTGCCTTCTTCTTAAGAAGCGTTTGCACCGCGCCTGAGTTCATAACCTCGGCATAGCCGCCGCGCTTCCAGCCCTTCCACTCGAACTTCACCTTGCACTTAGCCATCGGTGCGCCCCACTTCCACGGTGAGGTTCCAATCGCCTGGGGTGTTTTCCGGGTCGTAGCGCTGCGGGTCGCCTATGACGCGGTACTCGGTGCCTCGAACGTTCACGCGGCACCCCTTGAGCGATGCGGTGAAGCTCTTGGGGAAACACAGCGTGTAGGCGACCTCAGTGCCATCGGGGCGCGATGCGTCGAGTTCCGACGTGGCCCCCGGGCACACGACCACGCCCTCTATGGCGGTGTTCACGCTGCCGCGCTCGATAGGCTCGCCGAGCGAATCGAAGCCGACCACTGGTGTTGTGACCGTCACCGATTCGGTGCTTATGAGTCCCATTCGGCATCACTCCCAACCGGTTGGAGCGCCCCGATGCGCTGGTCGAGCAGCCCGAGGCGCTTCAGCTCCGTCTTTCCCAGGTACATTTCGCCGAGGGCAGACCCGTACGACACGCTGGCCGTGTAGCCGCCTGCGCCCTGGCTGTACTGCATGGCACCCGCCAGAGCTGCTGGCGCAGACAAGACCCTGTTGACCACGAGGCAGCACACCGCTGCGGCAGATCGGTCGAAGGCGGCTACCTTGCCGCGCTCGTAGTCGCCCACGTTTGATTCGTAAGCGCTCATGAGCAGGTCTGACGCGTCTGAGAGCAGGGTCGCGGCGCGTGCCTCGTCAGTCGGGTCGCCGTACCTCGCCCTATAGTCTTCGATGGTCGCTAGCGGCTCCATGCGCCTACTCCTCGCTGGCAGGCTCTTCGGCCTTGCCGGAGTCAACCGGCTTCGCGGCATTCTCGCCGGCCTTCTGCTCGGATGCCTCGGAGGTAGCGGCCATCACGCCAGCGTCGACGAGGCACTTGACCACCTTGGCGATGGTCGGGTTCGCACCAGGGTTTGCGGCCTGTTTGGAGATGCCGACAGGCTCGCCGTCGGCGGTCACGAAGCAGACGTGCTGCGGGAGGATCGGGGATGCCTTGGATGCGTCCTCGACGATGAACTTCTGCACAAGGTTCGCCATGGTTACCGCCCCCTAGGCCGTCTTCAGGATGGCGAAGGCCTTGGGGTCGAGAACCGCGTAGGCAAGGACTGCCTCGGTGCGGTACGCGACCTGGTTGTATCCCTTCAGGTCCTGACCGGTGTTGTCGGGGTCGCCGTACTCGATGATCTCGGAGGTCATGTCGCGCACCATGCCCCACTTGATGGTGGAGAAGTCGCCCATGATGCCCGCCACCTTCGGGTCGATCTTGCAGCGGCGACCGTTGACGGTGCCGGAGGTCGCGGCGGGGATGCCGTCGATGTTGCCGACGTTGAGGGACAGCGGGATCTCCGGGTAGAGGCGCTGGCCGGTGGCGGGAATGCGCAGCTTGCGGAGGTCTGCGGCGAACTTGCGGGAGAGCGCGAAACCGTTGATGTCGTAGTCGATAAGCGCGTCGGCCAGCGCGTCGATGTCGTCGACTGCGGATGCCGAGGCGGTTACGGCGTTGGCCCCTGCGGTGAGCGCGGTGTAGCCATCGAGCGCGGTGCCCGTCTTGGGGGACACGGCGTGGTAGACCACGTAGTCGAGCGCTCGGCCGATCGCGGCGGTCTGGTCGGCGATGATGTTGGTCACGATCTCAAGCTGGTTGTCCTCGTCGGCCCAGCGCAGCTCGTCGGAGACGCGTGTGGTCGTGACTACCTTCACGCGCTTTGCGACGATCGGCGTGGTGGAGACCTCGGAACCGCTCTTCTTCGCGCCCTCCGCAACTACCTCGGCCTCGGTTGTCGGGTTGAACACGATGTAGGTGGTGTCGGAGAACGTCTGCGGGGTGCTGGGGGACAGCGCCGCGATGGTGGAGGTGTCCTTTGCCTTGTTGATGATGGAGGTCACTACCTTGTGCGGGAGCTTGACCTTGCTGGTGTCGTTAGCCATTTCGGCTCCTTACTTGTCTCTAGTTGTTACCGAGGAGCTGGCGCGTGAAGTCGCGCAGCTCAGATTTGTCGCCGTCGCTCGGCTTCGGGAAGCTTCCTGGCTTCTCGACCTTGGGCGCGGGCGGCTTTTTGAACGCGGCGAGCATGTCGTCTGCCCACTTGGACATGCTTTCCTCGTCGTCGCCGACGATCAGGCTCGCCGGCACGCCCTTCTCCTGCGCGACCTTGGCCGCGATCTTCGACCGCTTCTCTTCCTTCTCCTTGTCGTCGAGCCTCTTCTTGAGGTCGGCGATCTGGTCTTCGGCGGTCTTGTTCGCGTTGTTGGCCTCCTCAAGCGCCGCTGCTGCGGTTCTGTTGGCCTTCGCCTTCTTCTCCCACTCGCGCGAGTGCTTCTTCTCGGCCTCGTACAGCGCCTTGTAGTCGACGGGCGGCTCCTGGTTGGCGCCATCTCCGCCTTCTGCTCCCGGCACTTGCGTGGGTTCGTTTGCTTCTGCCATGTCGCGTCCTTTCCCGTGCCGTGCGGCACGCCTGAGCTGCCGTGCGGCTGCTCAACGGTCATCAGTTGGGCCGTGCGGCCCGTCCGCGACAGTTTCTTATGAGCGTGAGATTCGGCATGAAAAAGGCCACCTGTAGGTGGCCCTTGCTGTTTTTTGCGGTTATAATCTGGTTAGCCAGCGGGTTGTTTGACTCACCTATAGAGACATGCAGCCGCTGGCTATTTCTTTATTCGCAGGAGTTTCCCATCGTGCCCGAGCATCCTGACCTCGCTGATGTGATAGCGGGCCATGTACTTGCTGATCCACTTTATCGCCTGCTCGTCCGTCACCTTTTCGTTCTCGCTCACGTCGACGACGGTGAGCTTCACGCCATTCTTGCCGGGTATTGACTTGATGTGAGACTTGAACGTGTTCTCAGACCCAGCTCCGTAGATCGTCTTGATTTCGATACCCGTTGATAAATCCGCTCGGCTAATCGTTGTCTTCCCATCGGAGTTCGGTGCTGTCAGATGCGATTCGTCTTCCCAGAACTCCGCCTTATAGCCAAGCGCGTTCAACTTCTCGGCGGTAATTCTTTCGCCGGGGTCTTTCTTCCAGCGCTTTAGCTTCTCGCCTTTCACGGCGGAGTCCGTAAACTCGATGCCGGAATGTTCTCCCGATGCGTACCACTTCGGATCGCGCAGTTCGATCTCCTCGACCATGCGCTTGTTCACGTACTTGTCGAAAGCCTTGCCGGCCTTGTTTCCGTGGGCCTTGATGTACGCCTCTCGCTCCGCGTCGGGCATGGCGTCCCATTCCGCCCACAGCCCGTTGCGACCGCCCAATGTGTCAAGGCACTCGTTGAACCTGTCGTACATGCCGTCGGGGTCGTAGCCCTTGACCTTTGATCCCTTGCCGAAGCTCGGCACGACGCGGCAGTCGCACTTTGGGTGCGAGTGGCTTGCGGCCTCCTTTGTCTTGTAGTTGAAGCCGAACGAGGAGAGCATGAGGCAGAAACCGCACGTCTCGCCAGACGGCACGCGTGCGTACCTCGGTTTCGCCGGGTCTTTGGAGACGTTGTGCGCCACGCACATGTTCGCGGCCTTGCGGATCTCTGCGTCGAGGCGGCGAACGCACGCGGCAACGAACATGTCGGTGGCTCCCTGCTTCACCACGCTTGCCATGAACGCCTTCACCGAGCCGTACGTCGCCTGGGGGTCGCGCAGCGACTCGGCGACGGCGGCGTACTTTCCGGGCGCTTCCTGCGCCTTGCGCACGGCGTCGTAGAACTCGGCGGCGCGGCCAGCCGCAACGGTGTCGGCGTAGTAGCCGCAAGCCGTCTCGATCACCTCGTAGGCCGCCTCTCGCAGCGCCGCTATGTCGCCGTTCCCGCTCGCCTCCCAGTCGGCCACCAAGCGGGTGAGCGCGTCGCCGGCTTGGCGCTGCGCCATTCCAGATAGCGCGTTGATCTCGTCCGTAAGCTCGTTAAGCAGGCTGCGAGGTATCTCCGCCATCCTCGCCCTCCTTCGGCTCGAACAGCGAGGCCACGGCAGCGCTCGCCTGTGCCTTCTTGTTGTCGCTGTTGATGCGCTGGATCTGCTCGTCTGTGTAGTCGAGCATTTCGAGCATCACGTCGGAGTTGGCGAGCTTCGGCAGACCCTGCACCTGCTTCAACGCGGCGTCGGACAGGCTCACGATTGACGGGTAGGCCGGGGACATGAAGCGCGGGTTGAGGTTGTAGCCGGCATCGCGCTCGGTCTCGTAATCCGTGCCGTTCGCCACAGCGAGCGCCATGTAGGCCACGTTGCGCAAAGCGTTGCCATTCTCGCGGTTGAGGTTCTTCGCATCGATTACGAGCGGTTCGAGCGATGCAGCGATGGCATCCGAAGAGGATGGGTTGTCGTTGCTCACGCCGAAGAAAGACACCGGAACATTGGTGACCGCCGACATTTGGCATGCTAGCTGGCGCAGGTACTCGGTGAGCGGCGCCATCTGCAACTGGGCCGACTGCCACACGGTCGGCGAGTCTCCGTCAGGGTCTTTGGTGATCTCGTTGACCGCCCCCATCGACGCGTCGTACTTGTTCTGCCCGTTGATCATCTTCTTGTATGTGCCGAGCAGCCAGGTCTGCGGCAGCGTCGCGGCCTCAGACGCCACCTCCATGCGGGCGCGTTGGCGTATGGCGTCGTCTGTGATGCTCATGACCGAACGGCTGATGCGCGAGGAGCCGAACGGTCGCTCAAGCGTGGCATCGTAGGGCATAGGCTCCATGAGACAGCGACCCATGCCATGCTCCATGTAGTCGGCCACCCAGTGGTCGCTGCCGCGCGTAAGCACCACCAGCGCGTCTTCTGTGAGCAGGTGCACGACGGTCGGCACGCGCTCGGTGTCACCTGGCATCTTCTTCGACTCGGCCACAACGAGACCGGCCTTGATGCGCTTCTGCGCGTCATCCCAGATTGCCGCCGCTGCGGTTGCCGGGTACGCGGAGATGATTGGCTTGCCGCCGCCGTCCGTGACAGTCCAGAAGCCGCAGCAGTGCTTCAGCTCACCGATAAGGTTCTTGCGGTAGAGAGCTTCGAGCTGGTTGTCGGCACATATGTCGCGCAGCCGCATGGTAACGGCATCGTCGTCGGCAGTGAAGCCGTTGAACACCGAGCGATCTGCCAGGGCGTGCACCGCCTTCTTGGGCCAGTCAACGCGCGGGTTGATCTTCTTGGCGAGGGCTTTCGGCATGGCGATGCCTAGGTCTTTGACGCCGACGTGTCCGAGGTAGTAGTCCTCCCGCAACATGTTGCGGGATCGGTGGGTGCGCCACGTGTCCATAAGCTCGCGCACGAGCGCCTTGTCCTCGTGTCGCAGGCCTTCCGCCGCCGCGACCTGTCCGGCCAGTTCCATGTTCACTGCTGCCATCAGAAGCTTGCCTCCTGTTTACGTCTCGGGTCTCTCTTGGTTGTCCTCGCCGCCCATAGGGCCAGCGATGCGCTCTCGATCGGCGCTGACGAAGAGTCGGGGCCGTCGCCGAAGCCCCAGCCGTCGCGCCCGATGTCGCGCTTGATCGACTTCGTTGCGGAATCGTCCAACGCGGGCGATTCGATGTGGCTCGTCGTCCCGGCGTTGACCTCGTCGGCCAGCATCGTCGCGGCGGCCTGCACGATCGCGGTGCTGCCCATGACGATCGCCGACTTCGGCATCCTGCCGTCCAGAAGTCGCTGCTTCAGCGCGTCCGCTCCGCTCTTTCCGTCGATGCAGACGCACGCGATCTCCTCGCGGTTGCGCAGCAGCATGTCGGATATGCCGACAGTGCCGCCCTCAGCGCCCATGAGGTCGTAAAGCTCGACGTAGGAGCCGGCACCGCGCTCTGCCTTCGCCCAGGACACGGCAACGCGCGACCCGTCGGGCGAGAACTTCACGCCGAACGCGAGCTTGCCTTCCTGCATCGGCCCCGCCGCCTCGCACGCCTTCCACTTGGCGCTCGAAAGCGCGTATGAGTCGGCTCCTCCGATTGGGCTCCACCAGCCAAGGCGCTCACGCGCGAAGACGTCGGGCTGCATCTGCTCGGACTCGCCGCGTACGGCCTCTATGTCGAGGATTGTGCCGAGAGACGGGTTGTACTCGAACCATCGCGACTCGTCGTGCACGTCGCCGATCTCTGTAGCGCCCCACTCGATCCATCCCATCTCAGACCTGCCGTTGTGAACGTCCTCGTGGAGGTCGCGGAACACCGTGCCAACGTTGTCGGGGCTTGGCGGCGTGCCCAGGTAGATCGTCTGCGGGTTGTGCTTCGATCCTGCCGAGATGGCGGGCAGAGAAGCCGCCTGCTGCTTGGCCGTAAGCTCCTGCGCCTCGTCGTAGATAAGCACGTCGTAGGTCTTGCCTCGCGCCAGCGAGTCGGTGCGCGTGGTGAAGCGGATAAGGCCGCCGTTCTTGAGCTTGATGGCCTGTTGGCCGTTGGTCTTACGCACGGCGAGCAGCAGGGCGTTAAGCTCAGGCTCGTCCTCGTCCTCGAATGGCCTTGAAAGCTCCTGGAACATCTGGTCTGAGGTGTCGCCGTGCTGGCATGTGTACAGAATCTTCTCGCCGTTGAGGGCGCCGTGGAAGCAGCGGGCGCGAACGTCCCAGCTCTTGCCGTTCTGTCGCGGGATGGATATGCCGATCGAGCGCAGCAGATACTTGTCGCGTCCATCGCGGGCGAGCATGGCGTCGAGCAGGTGCGGCTGCCACGGCAGCGGGTTACCGAAGTACGCGGATGCCAGTTCTGCCGCCATGGGGCCGTCCCCGTCGAGCCTTTCTGGGATGTTCGCCTCGTATGTCGGGGTCTGCCTCGCCTGCATCACGCGCCTGCCGCCTTGGCACGCGTCTCGCGGTCGTCGAACATGAGCGTGAGCAGCTTGCCGTGGGCGCTCGCGGGTCGCGCCTGCTGCACCGTGACGTTGCGGGCCGACTTGGACAGGCCGAGCTGGTCTGACAGCGCTCTGATCTCGGTGCTGGCCTCCTTCAGCACGGTCAGCGCCGGATTCTTGCGCATCATCTTGAGCCGCTTGCCGCCCTTGCCTCTGATCGGCTTGTATGCGGTGGCGTCGAGTATTTCGATCTCGTTGCCCCCGAGGGCCATGGCCTCGCGTGCCTGGTTCGCCACGGCGTGCCAGTAGCAGAGCAGCGCCAGCGTCGGCGCATCCTCCTGCGCGAACGTGCGCCTCGCGGTCAGCTGCTCCCAGATGGCGGCTTGCACGGGGTCGCTAGCCACTTCCTGCGGCATCTTGATGTTCTCGGCCATGATTCCCTCCTTCTTCGCGGGGAATCGTAATGGCGGCGTGAGATAGCGAAATCGTTCGGAACGGGCGGGGGGAAATCGGCCCTAGGCGGCCGGAGTGGCCTTCCGACCCGGGGGAGGGGCGACCGCCCCGCCTCTTTTCGGCGGCTTCGGCGCTTGGGGCCAAAAGAAAGGGCGCGACCGCCGAAACGACCGCGCCCCTATTGGTGCATTGCTATGTTTTCCCTCAGAACAGCCGCGTGCGGCGTATCTGGTACTGCTTGGCGTCGCCCGGCATCCTGTTGCCGCGCCGCTGGTTGCAAATCCTGTGGGCTGCATCCACGTTGGAGTAGTCCAGCGGGCTGCCTCCCCTCGACACGGGCAGCAGCTCGTCCACCTCGAAGCTCCACGGGTCGCCGCTCGGCAGGCTGTAGTCTATCGGCTGGCCGCATATGTGGCACGGCCTTCCCTCTGCCCTCAGCCTCGCTCTCAGCTTGCGCCTTGCGTTGCCGTTGCGGTTGCGCGGGTTGCCACTCATGCCAGCATCGCCGCTATCCCGCCGATGCACCACACGATGCCGTAGCACACGAGCAGCACCAGGAAGAGCATCACGAGCATGGACACGACAGCACCGGCTGCATCCATTAACTTCTTGTATCCCATGTCAACCTCCAATGATCATGCGGGCCAGCGATACCGCCGCCCACAGCGTCAATCCGTCTATTAGCAGGGATGCCGCTATTATGAGCAGGCATCCCCGGTTGCATCCCGGGCGGCTCATTCGTCCCACCTTATCGTTCCGTCGTCGTATTCGGCCCGCAGCCAGTCCAGGTACTCGCCCCACGAGGCGAAGTCCCGCACCCGGCGCGATGCGAACGCGCACGCGGTGAAGGGGTTGCACTCGCTCACCGCTATGCGGAACCGCCGCCCGTCGCGCAGCATGCGCACCTCCATGCGCATCGCGGCCTCAGGCGAACCGAAGTACCGCTCCCAGTTGGTCAATCGTCCACCTCCTACCCGCAGGCGAGCAGGGCCAGAACCACCAGCCCCGCCGCCAGCGTTCTGATTACATAAAGCTCAAGGGCCACAACCGCGACAAGCAGCGCGGCGCATGATGCCGCTATCCATCGAACCGTTCGCACCAGTCCTCCTGCATGTCCTTGTAGTGTTCGACGATCCAGTCTCGCGCCCACTTCGCAGCTTCCCATGCCGCCATCGGCTCCTTCGCCTCCTGGGCGCTGAAAGCCTCCTCGAACTCAAGCTCGCAGATGCCGTAGTCGCAGCATCCCTCTATGCAGTGGGCGCAATCTCCGCAAGCCGGCTCGTCCACCCGGTTCCACGGCGCGTCCGGATCGTCGTCGAAGCACCCTGGCGGCAGGTTCCACCCGCTGCCCGGCTCGTAGTAGGCCATGCTCACGAGGCATCACCACGGCACGGTAGGTCGTACCCGATGAGCTCAAGGTCGTAGGCCACAGCTGCGGCGCGCTCGACCTTGCAGCCCCGTGCGTTCTCCCAGCCATCGCATAGGTACACAGCGTCGCACTCGGCCATCTTGCCAAGGCTTTGGCTCAGGTAGTACAGCGGCACGTTCACCACCTTGGGCGGCACCGCGAGGCCGTCCTTGAAGTACGTGTCCACGACCTCGTATCCGCGCCGCTCAAGCTCTGCGACCGCCTTCGCGCGGGCCTCAAGTATCTGCTCCTCGCCAAGCCCGTTCATGGGCTGGACGATCATCGCCTTCTTCATTTCTGCTCCTCTCGCACGTTGCTATAGTCGATTTCGTCGCGGCACTTTTCGCAGACCTCGCCGACACACTTCTTGTTGTCCTTCCAAAATTCGCGCGGGTGGCACGTGAAAAACGGGTTGCAGTGCGTTTTGCCGCACCTCGCGCACGTCCATTTATACGGGTCGCAGCTCATGAAATCTCACCCGCCTCGGCCATGGCGATCCTCTCGCCGATCCACCGCATCACGGGGACGGCCATGCTGTTGCCGATCGCCTTGTAGCGCGGGCCGTCCGGGCACTCGTCTGCGGGCTTGCCGCGATAGGGTATCCTCGTCCAATCATCGGGGAAGCCTTGCAGCCGCTCGCACTCGCGCGGCGTGAGCCTTCGCACAACCATGCCTCCTCCTTCCTCGCTGAAAAGCGTCTGGGTGTTGCTGGTGGAGAGGGTGAGCGACACATCATCGCTCACCAGCGCTCCTTTGCCCCCGCCCGCGCATCCGCAGCGGACGAGCAGCGTGCAGGCGCTCACAGGCACACCGACGGCGCGTCGCCGCCAACCTTGAGCGTGCCAACCATGTCGTATCCGATCGCCGTGTTGGCGTTGAGGTCGGCCATCGTTATCGGCTCGTCGATGGGGTAGACGGCGTGGTTGTGCCAATCGGCGGTGAGCGTGGGAGACTGCTCGGGCTCTGCGCCTACTCCTCCCGCGCCTGCCCCCTGGTGGTACTTGAAGCCTGCGCTGCGAGGGCTTCTTCCAGCCGCTTCGGCAAGGCTCGCCCTCTTTTCCGCGCTCGATTCAAGACCCCCACGCATGCTCTCCGGCTCAATGAGTACGCCGATGGGGGGGGGCAGGCTCCAAGATGTCCGACAAGAAAGAGACGGCGGCGTCTTTGGGCCACTCCGAAGAACTGCGCATCGAGTACGCGCCACGCCAGACCGTACCCGAGCTTGTCCATTTCGGACAGGAGCTGTCGGAAAGCCTCCCCATTCTCGCTTGAGAGCGCTCCCGGGACGTTTTCCCAAAGAAACCATCGAGGACGTATCTCACGTACCGCCCGAATGTACTCGAACATGAGCCCTGACTCACCTTGCAACCCCTCCCGTTTGCCCGCGATCGAGAAGGACTGGCACGGGCTTCCACCCACCACCAGATCCACCTTATTGCGGTATTTCTTCCAGTTCATCTTCGTCACGTCGCCGACGTTCGGCACCTCGGGGTACCGCTCGGCCAAAACGGCGCTGGGGAACTCGTCGAACTCGGCGAAGCACACAGGCTCCCAGCCCAGCGGCTCCCACGCCACGGTCGCGGCCTCTATGCCGCTGAAAAGCGAGACGTACTTCATCGGTGCGCCCCCAATGCTTGCTCGACGAGCATGAAGAAGCGGCGCTCGGCGCTGTCCGTCGGGTTGCGCTTGCGCATGTCGGCAATCTTCAGCAGCTCGTCTTCCTCGTAATAGGTGGCGTCCCAATCGACCTCGGGCCAGTCGTAGCAGGAGCAGTGCCAGCCCTCCAGCAAGATATAGCCTTTGTCGTAATAGTCGTCGCTTCCATCGCCGGCGTAGATCAACATGTAGCGCTCTTCGCTGTAATCAGGCTCGCTTTGAGCCGCGCAGATGATGCGCCACGGCTCGATAATTTTCGGCGCCTCGATAGCCTTCATGACTCGTCGCCGTCCTCGGCCTTCGGCGGTTTCTGCTCGAATCGACACCACCTGGTTCCGCGCACGCCTATTGCAACGAAATTGTCGTAGCGCTCGCAGCACGTGCGCTCCACGTGGTCGAGGTATGCCCCACTGTCGCACAAGATGGTCACGCTGTTGAAGGCCTTGAAGCGCGAGTGCACGCATTGGGTGCACGGCGGTGTCATGGCCTTCCTGATCTCCCTGATCGGGTTTTTGAGCTTCATCGTAGGTGCCTCGTTCCTCTTCGCTTGCTCATCGCTGCGCCTCATCTTCGATGCCCGCGAGCTTCTTGGCGCGGTCGAGCATGTGCACGCGCATGTTGTAATCGCATTCTTCGAGACGATGATTCTCGCAATAATCGCGGCAGCCGAGATTCACGTCCTCTTCCAGCTTCTCCCAGCTGTCGGGCTTCAGTTCGCCCGCTCGCTCGTCCCACATGCGTATAGCCATCTCTTCGTCCGGAGCGATGCTTCCCCTGGCCTTGCAGCGTGCGCATACGACGGCGTGCTCGGCTTCCTTATGGCGCACGTTCCCGCTTCCGCAGAACGGGCACGGCTTCAGCTCGGTTGTTTTGGCGCTCATTCGCCCACCGCCTTCCTGATTCGCGCAGCCCAGTCGGTCACGCCGTCCACGTCGGCTGCGTCGCACTCGTCGGCGACCCTCAAAAGCTCGTCGAGGTCAACCTTCCTCTTCGGCATCAAGCCCCATCCGTATTCCGTGCCACTCTCCGTTTCGATTGCGTACGGTGTCAGTGCGCAATCGGCCAGTTCGATGATGTAACAGCTCATTTCACCACCCCCGCGAGGCATCCGGGGAACGTGCCCGTCAGGTCGATGCACGTGCCATCATCGTCGACGGCGAAGCACTGGTAGCTGTCCTCGGTCATGGCCTCGACCTGCTTCAGCGCGTCCTCTCGCGTCTCGGCCTCGCCGATCTTGATGCCAGCCCTGTAGGCGCTCGCGTAGCTCTGGCAAAGCGAGCGCTCATAGATGCGTATCATTCCTGGCCCGCCTTCCACTCGTTGACCAGCTCGTCGTACTCCTCTCGGAACTCAGGCTCGAAGTAGGCGATGAACTCGCTCTTGGTCATGCCGCAGCGCAGGCTTGAGTAGCCGACGTGCTCGATGCACCAGTCAGAGAACGGAATAAGCTTGCCGCCGTCTTCCACGCTCGTGCGGTAGCCGCTGCCGTCGCGGTAGAGCTTACGGCGGCCTTCCTTGCGGATGGCCTGCTCGACCTTCGAGGCATCGTGCTCGCCGCGCTCCATGAGCTTGCCGCGCAGCTCCTCTGCCTCGTCCTGCGCCTGCTCAAGCTTGCCGCGCAGCCAATCGCGCTCAGCCCGCGCCTGCTCCAACTGGTCGAGCACGTACTGCTCGCATGTCTTGATCTCCATGGGTCATATCCCTTCTCGTATCATCTCGTTGCTGTCACGGTCTGTGATCAGCCAATATCCGTATTCGTAGAGGCCGGGGTCGTGCGGCTCGTAGACCTGCAACAGCTGGCCCGTCCACCAGGCCTCCTCGTAGACCGGATGCCGCCAGCGCCACTCGGCCTTGAGCCGCGCCCCGCCGTGGAACTTGTCGTGGCATCCGGTGGTGCCGCTGCCGCAGAGGCAGAACAGCGGGCTTCGCAAGTCCCAGGTGCCGCACGGCGTCACCAGGCGGAAAATCTCGCCCCAAGAGCGGTGCGCCACGTGGTGGACGCTTCCCGCACGCCTGCCGCAGACGCAGCATCGGGGCGAAAGCGCCTCGTAGGCCTTTCCATTGGTGTAGTGCGCCCCCAGGTGAGGCTTGCCGTAAAGCTCGGCTCGCTCCTTGGGGTAGCCGCGAAGCACCCCCGCATCGAGGATCATTGCAACCTCCCGTCCGGGCCGTCGAAGTGCACGACCCTCGCGCCGCCCCTCAGCCGCGACACTATTGCCTTCGCGGTGTCAGGGTCTCCCTGCTCGGCAAGCCTGCGCACGAGGTCGCTTGGCTTGTACTGCGTTGTCACCAGCGTGGGCAGCATCGCGGAGTAGCGCTGGTCAATCAAGCTGAAAAGGCTGTCGAGCACGAAGCCCGTCGGCCTGCGCTTGCCCAGGTCGTCCACGATCAGGTAGCGCACCTCGGCATAGCGCTTGAGCGGGTCGCCGCCGTCGTGGAAGCTGCGCTGAATCTCGTCGAGGATGCGGTACATCGGTGCCATGAGCACCGACCGCTTGCCGCCAGCCAGGCGCTTCACCACGGCTGCGGCGCAGGTGGTCTTATGAGTTCCGACGTCTCCCCAGAGGTACACCCACTGGCCGCGCTTCATGCACTCGGCGATCTCCGCAGCCAACGGGTGGTCGAGGCTCACGTAGCGATCGGGCACGCCCGCCCGCTTCCAGTCGTGCATGGCTCTGTCGAGCGCAGCCTTGCGAGCCGCCTCGGCCTCGGCCTGGCGCTCCTTCTCGCGCTCGGCCTCGGCGCCTGCGCAGCCGCACTGCTCGTAGCCGCAGAACAGCGTCCGCCCAGCGAGCCGCGTGGTGCGGGCCTTGAGGGTCGCGCCGCAGTGCGGGCACTCAGTCGTAGGCCGAAAATCCATCGTCTGGCACCTCCTTTGCCATGCCGTTTTTTGGCTTCGAGGTGCGCACCCAGTTGCGCACCGTGGCCTTCCAGTCCTTCATGTGCGATCGCCCGATCATCCAGCCCTTTTGGGCGTAGAAGTCGACGAAGCGCTCGGGGTCGAAATCGAGGGCGGTGAGGTCGAGGCCCTTGTTCGCAGCGAACTGCTGGGCGTATTCGGCGACCTCGGCGGGAGAGGGGGCGCGGAAACGCGCCGCTTTCCCTCTTTCCTTAATCCCTTTTCCTGACTCCTCTTCCTCTTCCTCTTCCTCTTCGCTTGCCCGTTTGCTCTCGGGTTTGCTTGCATCGTTGCTTGCCGCTTTGCTCTGCGTTTTGCTTCCGCTTTTGCTTGGCGGTTTGCTTCCCGTTTCGCTTGCCCGTTTGCTCTCGGGTTTGCTTGCCGCTTTGCCGCCCGATCCTCCCGCCACGATGCGCTTGCGCGAGGTTTCCATGACTGGCTGCACGGCGAACAGCACGGCCTCTTGGGCGTCCGTCCGAGGCTCGGGCTGCTCGCCAGTTCGCAGGTACCGGACGATCATGCCGATAAGCTCGTCGCCCTCCCTGCGGTTGCGCAGCCTAAGCGGCCCGTCTATGAGCGAGTCCAGTACCTGCATGCCGCCATCGCCCCTAAAACGGGATGTCGCCGTCGTACAGGCTTTCCTGGGCGGGCGTCATGGGCGCTTGCTGGGGCGCCGCCTGCGGGGCGGGCTGCGGCGCGTACTTGGCGGGTGCCTGCTGGTAGCCCTGCGGTGCCGCCAGGGCTTGTTGGTAGGCCTGCTGCGCGTTCCACTGCTGGGGTGCCGTCTGCGGGGCGGGCTGCGGCGCGTACTGCTGCTGGTAGCCCTGCGGCGCTTGCTGGCCCTGCTTCTGGCTCATGAGCTCGATCTCGTCCACGATCACCTCAAGCTTGGATCGGCGCTGGCCGTCCTTGTCCCAGCTCGAATAGCGCAGCTTGCCCTCGATGGCCACCTTCATGCCCTTGTGCAGGATGCGGCCCATGCTCTCGGCGCGGTTGCCGAACATCGTGCAGTCCACGAAGTTCGGGTAGTCCTCCCACTCGCCGGTTTGCTGGTTGCGGCGGCGGTCGTTGACGGCCACGCCGAAGCCCAGAACCTGCATGCCGCCCTGGGTAGCCCGCAGCTCGGGGTCGCGGGTCAAGTTCCCGCTGATGTTCACTCGGTTGATCGACATTTAGTAACTCCCTTCGCCGGTCCCGTTCGACCAGGTGCGCTTTATGTCCTCGTCGACGGTTCGGATCTTGAGCTTGTACACGTTTATCGCCTCTTGGCTCGCCTTGTAGAGCGCTTCGGCGCAGTCCCTGCGCTGCTTCAGCTCGGCTATGTCCTCACGGCCTCGGCAGAGGTCGCTTATCACCGTCACTGGCGTTCCCTTGGATCGCTCCTCAAGGATCGCGATGCGCAGCGCCTTGCGGTACTCGGCCTCGTTCTCGGCGTACTGGCTTCCGCTGTTGCGCAGCGCCTGAAGCTCGTCCATGAGCCTGTCGAAGAGCTGCATGCGCTCGGCGTAGAGGTCTTGCATGGCCTACACGACCTGCCATGCGGGGGACGGGCAGCACCCGGGGTTGGCCTTGAACTGCTCGTACTGCTGGCGGCTCTCGAACTGGTAGGAGGTGCCGCAGCTCTTGCACTTGGCGATGAATTGGCCGAACTCGGGCGGCTCCTTCTCGGCGGGCTTGCCGTCACCCATGAGGGTGTCGGGGTCACTCGTGCCGTCGATGTCGAAAGCTCCGCAGAGCGCGTACTTGCGGGCATAGCTCGATGCGCTGCCCGTGACCTGCGCCTCGTTCATGCCCTTCTGGCTCAAAGGCTCGCGGGCGTACGCATCGATCTCCAAAGGCTCGCCGTGGCCGTCCTCGAAGAACAGGCGGCACGTGGCCTTGACGTAGTAGCGCTCGCCGATCTGCTCGATCGAGTCGTTGAGCGTGAAGGCGATTCCCGCCGCCTTGCACGGCTCCTTGAGCGCCGCAACGATGTCCTCCATGCTGCGGTAGTAGAAGTTGCCGTGGGCGTTGTAGCGTGCCTTGGGCACCACCACGGATCGCTGCACCTGGGCCACGGCCTCGGCCAGCGTCATGTGCTTGTCTTCTGCCATCGTCTACTCCATCCTCGCTGCCACCTGGGCTGGCGTGCCCCGGCGGATGCTTCCGGTGATTCCCTGCGCCTTGAGCAGGGATGCGAGCGCCTGCATCTGCGATCGCGTGGCGCTCGGCACCTCGACCGTCCACGCCTCCAAAGGCTCCGCGACCGGTGCTGGCATGGGTGCCGGCATTGGTGCGGGCATTGGCACTGGCGCGGGCATCGGCTCAGGCTCGGGCGCTGCGATCGGCTCTGGCTCAGGCTCTGGTTCAGGTTCAGGCTCCGGCTCAGGCTCGGGTGCCATGGCCGCCTTCAGCTCGGCGATTCGCTGGTCTTCCTCGTCGGCCAGACGCGCCGCGTTCAAGGCGGCTCCGAGGTCGAGCGTGCGGAAGAACTCGCGCTCCGCGTCGGCGTAGTGCGGCATCGCCTCCTGCTGGGCCTTGAGCGTTTCCCAGTCTCTGGCCACGTCGGACACCTTGGCCTCAAGCGCCTGCTGCGCCTTGATCTCGCCGAAGGTCTTGTTGAGCCACTGCGGCTCATGCAGGCGCTCGTAGGGGACGACCGGCGCGAGCAGCCCCGCGAACTCCTCGTAGTGCTGCTGTAGGCGCGAGTAGAGCGCGTCCTTGCGCGTCTGCTCGGCCTCGTCAAGCTGCGCCTTGATGGCGTCGGTTGATTCGTCGATGATGGCCGTGATCTGCTTGCAGCGCCTCTCGAATGCGTCGAGCGGCTTGTTGTACTCGCGCTTCACGGCCTTGCGGCGTTCGTCGATCTCCTTCTTGATGCCGTTGAGGTAGCTGCGGTCGTGCTTGGCCTCCTTGATGGCCTGGGCGCTCGTGAGGTCGTAGGTGGCGCCCTCGTAGTCGGCCACGACCTTCTTCACGTGGGCCTCCAACGCGTCCATGTTCGAAGCGATAGTGGCCTCGGTGTAGGTGACCTCAAGCGTGGTGGCCTCGGCCTCGATGACCTCTGCCTCGACCTGCTGCGGTTCGGTTTCCCTAGCCATAGATCTCGCCCGTCTCGTCGTCGAAGTCCATGGCCTGCTGCTGCTCAGCCACGGTGAGCAAAACCGTCTTGCCGCTCTGCTTGATGATGCGGAAGGCGTCGGCGTTGTCGGTCAGGATCTCGAATTGCAGGGTCGCAACGCTGCCCTTCACGGTGGCCTGCTTGAACTGCGCCTGGATGGCGGCTTCGTTGATCATGTCGTTACCTCCTATTTGATGCCGAGAACGGCGGCAAGGAACGCGCGACCGAACTCGCGCTCTTCCTCGCTGACGGGCTTGATCTTGTCGGCGATGAACTCGCGGCTCTTGGCGACGCACTTCTCGTCGATCCTGGAAAGCCCGGCCTCGCAAAGCGCGATCATCACGTGGTAGGCGTTTGCCGCCGTCTCGCCGTCGTTGTTGTCAGGATGCGTGGCGTCGAACATGAGGTTGTTCGCGATGCAGGCGGCGTGGTCGAGCACTGCTTTGTGGAACTTGGTCCCGTGGAAGTCCTCAAAGCCGTTCTCTTCGAAGTATTTGGCGTTCATTTCTTCTCCTTCACGTACTCCTCGACGAAGTACTCGATGTAGATGTCTATGCGTGGTTTGGTGCCGTATGGGCTTCTTGGCCGCTTGGTGACGGCTCCCGTATCGACCTGCGAATCGTCCTTGAAGGCGATCCCGTTGAGCGCGTCGCAGGCGAGCTTGCCGAGGTTGTCCCAGTCGGGCTTGCCGAGGTCGGCGCGGCCCTCCCAGTACTTCGGGTTGCTCTTCGCGAGCGGCCTGGTGGTCGAGATCCGCATCACGACCGGGCCGTCGTGGTCGGCGAAGGTCTCGCCGTATGCCGCGCGGAACGCGTCCTTGATGGCCTTCTCGGCCTTGAGCGTCTTGGTCGGCGTGTAGGTGCGGTGGTTGCGGTAGTCGGTCATAGGGCGCTGCTTTCCAACAAGCTCTGCTGGGTGCATGGTGATGTGCGCCGTGGCCGCAAGGGTGCGCTGCCAGCTCATTCGCTGAACCCATCGCTCTGGCTGCGGTGCTTGTTGAAGGCTCCGCGCAGCTCCGGGTATCGCGCCTCCATGATTCGGGCAAGGGCTGGGGCTATGCCGTTCTTGCAGCCGACGTGCAGCTCGTTGCGCACCATGTTCACCAGGTAGTTGATCGACACGTAGCCCTTCTCCTTGAGGCGGCGGGCGTTGGAGAGCATGAACCGCCACGCCTCGGGGTTGGCCTCGATCCACTTCTTGGCCTCGGCAACGTCCTGCTCGCCAGCCATGCCCAGGCCGAAGATCTCAAGCTGGTTGCTCTGGGGTTTGGGGCGGTATATCTCGTCGTTACGCATTGAGCACCGCCATGCTGCCCACGGCTCGCTGGGCGTCGGCAACAGCCTGGTCCATCGTGGGGATGACCCAGAGCCAGAGCACGGCGAGGAAGACCATGAGGGCCGCGAGGAAGCCGACCATGACGCCCGCCTTGAACTGCGAGCGCTCAAGCTGCTCCTGCGCCGTCGGGCGCTTGCCCTCGAATGGTATGATGGACGCAGCCTCTTTCGAGGCGGCTACGTAGCGGGTGCCCGATGTGTGGAAGCTGGGGGCGCTCGCTTTCTTTTTTGTCTGCATTTCCGTTCTCCTTTCGGTGTTTTCGCAGGTCATTGCTAGGGCGCTTTTTAGGGCCTCTTTTTTGTCGCCTTTTTCGCCCTGCTCTTCTGGCTGTAGTAGCGCTGGCGCTGCCTGTCATTCCTCTTCTCCCTGATCGCCTCCTCCTTCATTGCGTTGGCCTGTTCGGCGAGGTCTGCCATGTGAAGCTCCTTCGTGCACTCGATGCACCAGCCGTTGACCCTGTTGAGCGGTCGGAACGTCCATTGGCCGCAGCGGGGGCACTGCCTGCGCTTGCGGAGTGAGAGTCCGCACTTCCGCGCCATATGCTTCACTGAGTCGATGGAGCGCCCGAGGTCCTTGGCTACCTGCTTGGCGCCGTCTCCAGCGTGCTCTTCGAGGTATCTGAGTTCACGTGTAGACCACTGCTTCACGCCTTCGCTTTTCCCTTCTGCTGGCGTTCCCACTCGCGGTATGCCTGACGGATCGTCGAGCACATGCCGTCAAAGGCAACTTCGCGGGCGGTCTTGGGCTTCTCTTCCTTCTGTTTGGCCTCTTCGGCTGACATTTAGACCGCTACGCCTTTTGATGTGCGCTCCTCGACTAACCCGGCGAGGTAGTCAACAGAGCATCCGTAGAGCTTTGCCAAGTTGATTGCGTCTGGAACCAGTAGCGGTGAACTCTCGCCACGCTCCCACTTGCCGATAACGTATTCGGAGCGGTGGATCTTTTCACCGACTTCTTCTCTGGTCAGGCCTGCCCGCTTACGCTCGGACACAAGATTGTTGAGCATTGTTTCCTCCTTTGCACTAGTTTCTTGTGCCTGAATGGCACTATATACAAGATTCTTGTATCTGTAAACCCTAAAAGTTTGCTATTAGTACAAGTTTCTTGTATGCTTCAACTATCCTAAGTTAGGGGTGAGATATGAGCCTTAAAGACCTACGGCAGCGTTCAGGGCTGACCCAGAAAGAAGCTGCTAGCGTGTTCGGCCTTAAATACCGCACGTACCAAAACTACGAGCTTGGAAATACAAGTCCTGATATGGATACTGCGGCAGAGTTCGCCCGGTATTTCAAATGCACAATTGGTGAACTGTTCGATCCCGAAGAGGGCGATGGCGAACAGATGGGAAGCGCCGAGCGCGAATTACTAACGCTCTTTAACGCCATGAATAAAGAGGGCCGCAAGGCATTACTTGCGGCAGCAAACGGAATCGCCGAGGCTTTCCCGGCGACAAGGAAGGAGTAGCCGTGGCATTGAAAGATATGATGAAGGACATGGCAAATGCAGCTGTGTCGCAGGCGCAGAGCGCTGTACAAGATGCAATCGACCGTGACCAGCAAACCATAAATGGTCAAGGCACTAGTGGCGTTGTGCAGGGTGTGATGGGGCACTACTCTGAGCTTTCGACCGAATCCGCTCAGCAGCAATATGGCATGTATCTCATGCGTGGAGAGTCGTTCACGCGCTGCTTTGCGCTCGTGCGTGACAAGATGCTGTTCACGGACCGCAGAATCGTCTTCATCGACCACCAGGGCATGACTGGCGCCAAGGCAGCGGCCGTGTCCATCGACCTCCAAAGCATCGTCGGGGTGCGCCTTGAGACGGCCGGTATGGGCTTCGACCACGCCGAGCTGTCGTTCGCGTACATCACAAGCCCGTACTACAAGGTCCAAGGCGTGCAGACGGAGACCAAGACGCTTGAGTTCCCGAAGGGCTTCGACGTCCAGGGTCTCTACTCGCTGCTCTCGGAGCTCGCATACGAGAACGTGCGCCGCATCAACGCATAGAAAAGAAGAAGCCCCACGGGGTCATAGCGCTGCAACGCTGCCCGCGGGGCTTTCCTAAAGAACCTCTGAAAGGAGGCCGTTTCCAATTATGCCAAAAACTGCGGTGATATACGCCCGCTTTTCATGCAACAAGCAGCGCGAGGCCTCGATAGATGATCAGCTGCGCATCTGCCGCCAGTGGTGCCAGCGCGAGAGGTACGCCATCGTGGCGGAATACTGCGACTATGCCATAAGCGGTCGTACCGATGACCGCCCCGAGTTCCAGCGCATGGTAGCCAACGCGGGTGAGAGCGACATAGTGCTTGTGTACATGATGGATCGCTTCAGCCGTGGGGAGTATGACGCGCCCATATACAAGCGCGAGCTTGCCCAGCACGGCGTGAAGCTCGTCTCGGCGCTTGAACAGATACCAGATTCGCCCGAGGGCATCATTTACGAGAAGCTGCTTGAGGGCCTTGCGGCATGCGAGTCGAAGAAGACCGCGATCCGCACGAGGCGCGGCATGGAGGGCAACGCGCTCAAGTGCAAGACCAACGGCGTGCGCGTGTTCGGCTACGCCAGCAACGAGGCCGACGAGTACGTGATCGACGAGGACGAGGCCGCTTTCGTGCGCGAGGCGTTCAAGCGGCGCATAGCAAAGGAGACCACCAACTCGATAGCTCGCGACTTCGCGGCACGCGGGGTCAAGACCTCGCAGGGAAACCCGTGCGGCTACTCGATGGTCGAGCGGATGGTGAAGAACCGGAAGTACACGGGGCGCTACGAGTGGGGCGGCGTTGTCAAAGAGGGCGGCATGCCCGCGATCATCGACGAGGTGACGTTCATGGAGGCACAGGGCATACGCGCGGCCAAGGAGCGCAGCGCGGAGAGCTGGGGCGACTTCGCCCTTTCTGGCAAGGCGATCTGCGCGGGCTGCGGGCGCAACCTGCAAGGCGTGAGCGGGCGCGGGCGCGGCAACCGCAAGTACGAGTACTACCGCTGCCACGACGGATGCGTTAAGCCCGTCAGGCGCGAGGAGCTTGAGGGCGAGATCGTCAAGGCGCTGCGGGCTCTTCTGCAAGACCGCGAGGAGGCCTTGAGGATAGCCCGCATGGTGGCGGAAAGCTCGGACGGCGCGGAGGTGGCGGCGAGGCGCAAGCAGGCCGCCCAATCGCTCTCGGCCGCCGAGCGCGGCCTGAAGAACATCCTCAACGCCATCGAACAGGGCATAATCGCCCCTGGCGCGAAGGAGCGCATAGCGGAGCTTGAGCACCAGCGCGACCGCGCCAAGCTCGACCTTGAGGCGATCAGGGACGAGCAGATAGACCCCGAGCGGCTGGCCGACTTCCTGCAATGCGGCTCCGCCCTGGACGACGCGACTCTATTGAAGGCGTTCGTATACCAGGCGAGCGTGAGCGACGAAGAGTGCATAGTGACGCTGAACTACGACGTGGAAAACAACGAACCCGCCAGACTTGACATCCAGCGGGTTCGTACAAAATGCAAATGGTGCCCCCAGCGGGATTCGAACCCGCGATATCCACCTTGAAAGGGTGGCGTCCTTGGCCGCTAGACGATGGGGACAGCGGGAAAGAGTATAGCAGACTTTTTTGCCGGCGCGTATATCGTTGGCAAACTGGAAAACCACCACACAGGAGTAGGCTTCTATTCCGATTTTCAAATATCTCAATCTGTAACATCTGGGCGGGCAAATCGGCTCTATCTGTTACAGATCGAGACAGACGGCGGGCATCGGGACGAACATCTCATTCTGTAACAGTAAGACGACTTTTAACGGTCTAGATGTTACAGATTGAGACAAACCGCTGGGATGGGTCAAAACCACCACAAAGGTGCCTGTCCCCTTTGTGGTGGTGGGGTGCTAGGGGAGGAGCTTCATGGCTGCGTCGTGGGCGGCGCGCTCGTAGGTGTCGTCGAGGGGCTTGAGCGGCAGCAGGGCTGTGGCCTGGGCGTCGCCACGGCGCTCGAGGGCGTGGGTAATGAGCCAGTCGGCGAGTTCGGGGTTCTTGGGCAGTGCCGGTCCGTGCAGGTACGTGCCGATGACGCCCTTGTAGATGAGGCCCTCAAGACCATCATCGCCGTTGTTGCCGGTGCCCGTGACGACGGACGTTCCGAGCGGCGTGGCCTCTGCATCGAGCAGGGTGCGGCCGCCGTGGTTCTCGAACCCCACAAAGGGCTCGGGTGCCAGGTCGGTTTTGACGGCGACGTTGCCGATCAGACGGTCGGAGCCGCGCACGGTCTCGGCGGCAATGACGCCCAGACCCTCAATGCGATTGTCGCCCATGTAGTACGAACGGCCGAGCAGCTGATAGCTGCCGCAGATTGCGAGCAGCGAGCCGCCATCCTCAACATAGGCCGCGACCTTGTCTTTTTGAGCGAGCAGCTCGTGTGCCACAGCCAACTGGTCGCGGTCGGATCCACCGCCCATCATGACGATATCGGCGTCGGTGAGATCGAGCGTCTCGCCCATGCGGACCTCGTCCACGCGCACGGGAATGCCACGCCAGGCGCAGCGGCGTTCGAGGGCGATGACGTTGCCGCCGTCGCCATAGAGGTTGAGGGCATCGGGATACAGGTAGACGATGCGCAGCGGGCGCGAAAGCTCGACCGGCACAATGTCGGTGGGGACAGCGCTGCCATCGGCGCGCGTTACGGCGTGGGAGGCAACCGAGCTCGCATCGGTGCCCTTAAGCTCGTCGAGTTCCTTGACCAGCGGCGGGAAGGCCGTGTAGTTGGCGACGGCGTAGAAGGTGTCATTGGCGGCCTCGTCTGCCACGGCGCCGATCGCCTGCTCGATATCCGAGATGATGGCGGCGTCGATGCCGGCGTACTTCAGGCGTACCTGCATATCGTGCGCGCGCGTACCGCCGGCAAAGGCGACAAGCCCTGGGGTATCGGCGATGCGCTCGAAGTCAACGTCGTAGATCCACGAGACATCGTGGCCGTCGGCGTCGTTGTCGTTCAGGAAGAAGGCGCAGAGTCTGCCGCCCGCCGTTTTAATGGACTGGATCTGGCGATCGAAGCCCACGGGATTTTTGGCCAGGTTTGCCTCGACGGTACGGCCGGCGATCTCCCAGCGACCCATGCGTCCGCCGGCGGGGACGTAGGCATCGAGCGTGGGCTGCAGATGCGCCGCGTCCACGCCCAACTCGCGCGCCGCAAAGAAGGCGGCGGCAACGTTATAGATCATGTACAGGCCGTTGTAGCGCGTGGCGATGTGCGTTGCTGGTGCGTCGGCGTCGGGTCCAAAGTTCAGTTCAAAGCCGTAGCCGTCGCAGCCGAGCTCCACGCCCGTCACGCGACGGACAAGCTCAGGGCGGGCCCAACCGCACGAAGGACAATGATAGGCTCCGAGCTGGCCGTACTGCACATAGTCGTACTCCAGCGGCGCGTTGCACTGCGAGCAAAAACGCGAGTCGCTAATGCGATCGGACTCGGTGCCCGTGGCGCCGTCGATGCCAAAGGCGATGCTCGTATTGGGGACGCGCGCGGCGATCGAGGCGCACAGCGGATCGTCGGCGTCATAGATGAGCGTCGTTGCCGGCGAAAGCTCCAACGCGTGGGCGATGACGTCCTGGGTGTGGTCGATCTCGCCGTAGCGGTCCAGCTGGTCGCGGAACAGGTTGAGCAGCACAAAGTACGTCGGCTTGAGCTTGGGCAGGACGCGCACCGTGTAGAGCTCGTCGCACTCAAAGACGCCTACGCGCTTGCCGTTGCCGGCACGCTTAAGATTGCTGCGGGCTTCGAGCAGGGCACCTACTACGCCCGGCTCCATGTTGTTGCCAGCGCGGTTGCATACCACGGTAGCGCCGCTGGCGGCAACGGCGTCGGCGATGAGGTTGGAGGTGGTGGTCTTGCCGTTGGTGCCGGTGATCACCACGCTGCGGTCGACAAGGCCCGCGAGGTCGCTTAGCAGCTCGGGGTCGATCTTCATGGCGATGCGGCCGGGGAGTACGCCACCCTGGCGCTTAAGGACGGAGCGCAGCCCCCAGCGGGCGATATCGCTCGAGGTGCAGGCGAGAGATGAGCGGAAGTTCATGAAGCCGTTCCTAACGTGAATGACATGGTCGTGGCGTTTGCGCCGTTAAAAGCCGTAACGGCGCGCAAATTCCTGGGCAAGCTGCGATACGTCTTCGCAAGCGTTGGCCCAGGGGGCAAAGTCGGGAGTATCCGAGATGATACCGTCGGCCTCCCAAACTGCCTGATGCGAAAGGTCCCAGGGGTCGTGCGGTTCGGGCCGGCAGGGAAGGTACGGCGTCTGATACATGGGGTTCAGCAAAAAGAACGCGCCGCCCTCGCAGCGGTTGGCAAACTCACGCAGCGCGCGTGTCGCCGGGCGCATCTTGTTCGTTTTGAACAGCAAGATCGTGCGGGCGAGCAAGTACCAGGGGGAGTTCTCGAGGGTATCGGCCCCCATCTGCTCCTCGAGCTGGTGGGCCAGGGCAAAAAAGCCGTCCTCGTCTTCCAGGCGAGCGAGGGCGAGTAACACGGTGCCTGCCGCTCGGGTGGGATAGCCTTCCGCCTTAAGAACACGGCGAGAATAGTTGACGGCAGCACGGTAGCGAGCGCTCGCCATGCACAGCTGCGAGATGGCCTCGAGCGTGTGGAGCCACCCGATAAGCGCCGGCTCGCTTGCGGTGAGATCGGCCGCCGTCACGCCGTCTGCCAGCACCTTGTTGGCCCAGTAGTGTGGGGCTTCCATATCGAACCCGGGCACGCTTTGCTGCAGGTAATCGGCCGCGGTCGCTTCGAGCTTCAGCAGGTCGCCCAGGCAGGCATCAACGGGCGTGTCCGCCAAAATGATGGCGAGCAGCTGGGCATCGAGGACATACGCATCGATGCGGACGATCTTGAGCAGCTCATCGCGCATATCGTCGAACAAGCGGTTGCGCGTCTGCTCAAACTCCTCGTCGCTGCCCATGTCTTCGATGCGATGGAGTTCGTCAAGCAGGTGGCGGTGAACGCCGGCATAGGACAGCAGCGCCTGGGCATGCTTGGTCTGCGCATACTTATGAGGGTTGACGCTCACGTCGTTATGGACAAGCTCGCGTGCTGCATCGGTGAGTTCGGGATGCGACGCAACGTAGGCGCGCTCCAGGTAGGCGGGGATGTAGACGCTCGGATCCATTAGAGGTCTCCTCCCTTAAACGGCAAGCCCTGCTCGGCCGCCCGCAGGATGCGCTCGTCGATCTGGGAACGCACGATATCGTTGGTGGCGACCCAGGCGGCAAAGCTGGCGTTGTCGGGGGCGCCCAAGCCCTCCTGCAGTACCGGCGTCGCCTCGGACAGCGCAAGGACAAGCTCGTCGGTGGAGCCCACGCCCACGTTGACGCGGGCATAGACGCCATCGGGAAACTCGGTTTGGAAGTAGAGCGCCTCGGCTGCGTGCGGGCACGAGCGTGCAAGGATGCGCAAGTAGCGCTCGGCACCCTCGTAGTCCAGCTCGCGCCAGGCAGCGCTCATCAGCGCGATGAGCGTCCACGGGTCCAAGTCGCGCTCCGCGTCCTTGGGACGACGGCGCAGCGGCGTGTTGGCAAGATAGGGCACGGAGTGGGCAGAGCGAAAGCGTTTGAGCTCCTCGGCAGGGTATTCGAGCTTTGCCATGGCAAGCATCGCAGTATGGCGGACGCCGGCGGGGTCGTTGGGTGCAAAGTCCAGGCTGCGGTTTGCGGCTTCGAGCGACATGCGATAGCGGCCGCTAATGAGGGCGCGCGACGCAAGGGCGGCAAGCCAGCGCAGGTAGGGGCGGCGCATAAGGTCGCCAGCGGCCTCGCGCTCGTAGGGGTCCTGCGCCGAGGCGATCTTGAGCGCCAGGTCGTGCTCCACCTCGTCGCACTTGGACACCAGATACTGTACGTATTCCTCGTTGGATTCGGCGGTGAGGGCGGTCAGCATGCGCTGGGCATCCCAGTTGGTGGGGTCGAGCGCGGCTGCCTCGCGAAGCATGTTCTCGGCAGCGGCCTCTTCTTGCTCTGCCTGGGTATCGTCAGGGATAAAGGGAATGCGGTAGTCGACAGCCTCGACTACCTTGGCAATAAGGTGCCCGGCGCGGTCGCGGTCGTGCACGATGAGCGGCGCGGGGTTGCGGGTGAATTGTTCCATCAGACGCTCTACGGCGGCACCGTCGGTGAGCGGGATATTGTCGCGGCGCAAGGCCTCAAGAACGAGGCGATGGCAATCCTCTTGAATGGGATCGAATGCCATGGGGCCTCCTTTGCTGCGGTTAGGGTTCAAATTTCTCTATATAAGGCTCTAGTTTACCCGCATGTGGCACACCGGGGGTGCCGCACTTGGACATGCACCTTTGCACCACGAAGACGGATGTCAGACGGATGTCGCACAAATGTCGGCACCTTGGACGACTGAGTGGTATCACGGTGCCGCAAACGGTCGATTTTTGGCGGCGAACGGGGCGCATTTTGGAGTGGCACAGTCCTGCCCGGGATATGTGGTCAACCTTGATAAAACGTTTGCCCAGCTTGGGAGTATGGATGCCGCACAAGGGTCTTCAGGGATAGAAAAAACGTTTCATCATTGTTGGCTTTAGGTGAATAACCGACCAACCAGAACGGTAAAATAGTGTTTGTCTGAGCGTTGAGACGTTTAGACATCGCGCATTGTCATCGCCGGCAACGCGCAAAACGGTCCTAACGGAGCCAATCGGGTGCTCCGTTATATACGCAAGTCTAAGAGGGGCTTGTTTAGGAGGCACAGTATGGGACGTTTTACCAATCCTCGCGATCTGTACTTTGGTGAGGGCGCTCGCCACGAGGTGAAGAACCTCAAGGGCAAGAAGGCCATCATCGTTTCTGGCGGCAGCTCTATGCGCCGCGGCGGGTTCCTGCAGGACGTTGAGGCCGACCTCAAAGAGGGCGGCTTCGAGGTCAAGCTGTTCGAGGGCGTCGAGTCCGATCCGTCCATCGAGACGGTCATGAAGGGCGCCGAGGCCATGCGCGAGTTCGAGCCCGACTGGATTATCGCCATCGGCGGCGGCTCTCCCATCGATGCCGCTAAGGCCATGTGGGTCTTCTACGAGTATCCCGAGGAGTCCTTCGACAACATCATCCAGCCGTTCAGCTTCCCTGAGCTGCGTCAGAAGGCTCACTTCTGCGCCATCTCCTCTACCTCCGGTACCGCTACCGAGGTCACTGCCTTCTCCGTCATTACCGACTACGCCAAGGGCATCAAGTACCCGCTGGCCGACTTCAACATCACCCCTGATGTCGCCATCGTCGACCCCGAGCTTACCTACACCATGCCCGCCAAGCTGTGCGCTCATACCGGCATGGACGCTCTGACCCACTGCATGGAGGCCTACGTTTCCACCTGCGCTTCCATGTTCACCGACGCCAACGCTCTGCACGGCATCCGCGAGATCGTCGAGTGGCTGCCCAAGTCCTATGCTGGCGACCATGAGGCCCGTCAGCACATGCACGAGGCTCAGTGCATCGCCGGTATTGCCTTCTCCTCGGGCCTGCTCGGCATCGTTCACTCCATGGCTCACAAGACCGGTGCTGCCTTCGAGAACGGCCACATCATCCACGGTGCTGCTAACGCCATGTACCTGGGCAAGGTCATCCAGTGGAACTCCAAGGATCCCCGTGCTGCCGAGCGTTATGCTTACGTGGCCAAGGAGATTCTGCACCTTCCCGGCGAGACCAACGAGGAGCTCATCGCCGCGCTCGTCCAGAAGATTCGCGACCTCAACGACCAGCTCAACATTCCGCAGTCCATCAAGGATTACGCGAATGGTGGCGTGAAGGTCGACGCCGAGAACCCGCAGATGGTCTCCGAGGAGGAGTTCCTCGCCAAGCTGCCCGAGATCGCCGCGAACGCCGAGCAGGACGCCTGCACGCCCGAGAACCCGCGTGAGACCAAGGCTGCCGACTTCGAGAAGATCCTCAAGGCCTGCTACTACGACACCGACATCGATTTCTAATCGACTCTTGTTATCGTAACGAGGGGCTCCGCACGTATCTGTACGGAGCCCCTTTCTTTTTTTTAGAGAATGGGATAGTTATGGCTGCAATTTTCAATAGCCCCAGCAAGTACATCCAGGGCCCGGACGAGCTGGCCAAGCTCGGTTCCTATGTCGAGCCGCTCGGCGCTAAGGCCCTCGTCATCGTGACGCCTTCGGGCAAGAAGCGCGTCGGTGCCAAGATTGAGGGCGGTTTTGCTGAGGCTAAGGCCGAGCTGCTGTTTGAGGACTTTAACGGCGAGTGCTCCAAGGGCGAGGTCGATCGCCTGGTTGCGCTCGCTCGCGACAACGGTTGCGACATCATCGTCGGTGTCGGTGGCGGCAAGATCCTCGACACCGCGAAGGCCGTCGCCTACTACCTGGAGTCCCCGGTTATCATTTGTCCCACCATCGCTTCGACCGACGCACCGTGCTCGGCGCTTTCGGTGCTCTACACCGACGACGGCCAGTTTGATAAATACCTCTTCCTTAAGGCAAACCCCAACATTGTCCTGATGGATACGACGGTTATCGCGGCGAGCCCGGTGCGCCTGACGGTTTCCGGTATGGGTGATGCGCTCGCAACCTACTTTGAGGCCCAGGCGACGCATGATGCCGACGGTGGCACTTGCGCCGGCGGCAAGGGCGGCATGGCCGGTCTGGCGCTCGCTAAGCTCTGCTACGAGACGCTTATGGCCGATGGCGTCAAGGCCAAGGTCGCGCTGGAGAAGGGTGCACTGACGCCTGCCGTCGAGCATATCATCGAGGCCAATACGCTGCTTTCGGGCATTGGCTTTGAGAGCTCGGGCCTTGCTGCTGCTCATGCCATCCACAATGGCCTGACGATGCTGCCCGAGTGCCATGGCATGTATCACGGCGAGAAGGTCGCCTTTGGCACCATCGTCCAGCTGGTACTCGAGGATGCCCCGACTGAGAAACTCGAGGAAGTCTTGGGCTTCTGCATTGAGCTAGGCCTGCCGGTCACGATGAAGGAACTTGGCGTTGCCGAGCTTACGCGCGAGCAGGCCATGATTGTTGCCGAGGCCGCCTGCGCGCCCGATGACACCATGTGCAACATGCCGTTTGAGGTGACGCCCGAGATGGTCGCAAACGCCATCCTGGGTGCCGACGCGCTGGGTCATTATTACCTTATGGATGAGTAAAACATATCTAAGGAAGGGGCAGAGCCGACAGATGGCTTTGCCCCTTTTTGCTGTGGTGCAAAGCGGCCTGTCTCCAATGCACAAGTTGGTGCAGGGGGCAGGTTACTTTGCACCAATCGTTGTTTGATGAAGGGCGGATTCTCGTATGGCGCTTCCCATGGTTTATGGCGGTCCCGGCCGGTATGTTCAGGGGCCGGGCGAACTTTCGCGTCAGGGCAGGTATTTGTCATGGTTGGGCTGCGCTGCCTATGTCTTGTTTGACCAGGGCACTGAGGATCGGCTGTGCAAGCAGATCGTCGATGGATTTCTGGACGACGATCTAAGCGAGCCGTTCTTCAAGATTTACAACGGTCCGTGTACGGAAGACGCCGTTGTCGAAATGGCTAAGGAAGCTCAGGCCGAGTATTGCGACATGGTGGTGGGTATTGGCGGCGGCAGGATGCTCGATATCGCCAAAGCCGTTGCGTTTTATGCCGAGTTGCCGTTGTGCGTATGTCCCACGGCGGCTTCGATGGACGGTCCGTGTAGCGCGATTTCGGTGCTGTATCACGAGGATGGGTCGTTCGACCACTACCTGATGCTCGAGAAGAATCCAGACCTGGTCGTGGTCGATACCAACGTGGTCGCGGCGGCCCCACTGCGCATGACGGTTGCTGGTATGGGCGATGCACTGGCAACGTACTTCGAGGCGCGTTCGTGCGCCGCGGTGCACGGCGCCAACGAGCACGGCGGCGCGCCGGGGCACTTGGCCCTGGTCGCGGCGCGTGCCTGCTATGACACGCTCATGGAGTGCGGTATCGCTGCCAGGCGCGATCTCAAAAAGGGGCGTACATCGCCGGCGGTTGAGCGCCTGATCGAGTGCAATATTCTGCTCTCGGGCGTCGGCTTTGAGAGCGGTGGCTTGGCGTTGGCGCATGCCATCGCCAACGGTCTGACGATTCTGCCCGAGTGCAGGGCTATGCACGGCGAGACCGTGGCATTTGGCCTGGTGGTGCAGCTGCGCCTGGAGCGTGCGCCCGAGCTTGATCAGGTGCTCGAGTTTTGCCAGCGCATCGGTCTGCCGACGACGCTCGAGGAGCTGGGCCTTGGCGAGATTTCCGATGCCGATCTGCAGAGTGTTGCAAATGCGGTCTTTAGAAACGAGCGTAACATGGCCAACGAGCAGGTCAAGGTGACCAAACAAAAGCTCGTGCAGCTCATGTGCGAGGCATAGTTTGGCGCTTGATTGACCTTGTGCAATCGAGGCGGCGATAGGCCATAGACTATTTGCCTCAAAGATGCTCCGCGTGTAATTTGCCCGAGGCGTGGGCCGATAGCGTATCATTATCTCTTGCTTGTTTGCACTGCTCAGGGAGGGGCCGCGCATGGCGCAGGAACACGATCTGTTTGATGACATTATCGAGATCAGCAAGGGTTTCGACTTTCTTAAAAACCCGCTTGGCGGCGTGACCGATGCACTCGATCCATCGGCGCCGCAGTGGAATCCTGCCGACTACAAGGAGCGTCCGCGCGGCAATACCATTCCGTGCCTGACCTGCAAAAACGAAAAGAGCGGCTGCACCGCGTGCATGGACGTGTGCCCGGTCAACGCCATCGAGGTCGAGGAGGACGCCATCGAGATCCTCGACTCCTGTCGCAAGTGCGGACTGTGCGCCGCTGCCTGTCCGACCGAGGCGATCATCTCGCCGCGCCTGGCGCCCAAAAACCTGTATGACGATATTGTCTCGGCGGCTACGAGCCACGAGACCGCCTACGTCACCTGTACGCGTGCCCTCAAGCGCATGCCGCGCGAGAACGAGGTCGTCGTCGCCTGCGTGGGCGATATTACTGCCGAGACCTGGTTCTCGGTACTGGCCGACTATCCTAACGTGAGTGTGTACCTGCCGTTGGGCGTGTGCGATAAATGCCGCAACACCGGCGGTGAGGACATTCTGGGCGAGGCAATTGCGAAGGCCGAGGAGTGGTCTGGCACGGGTATGGGCCTGGAGGTCGACCCCAAGAGCCTCAAGTGCCATAAGCTTCGCGAGTACGAGCGCAAGGAGTACATGGAAAAGATTGCCCGCACCACGGGCCTGACGGTGACCAAGCTCAACCCGGCGACGGCGGCGCTGGCCTCGGTGACGCAAAAGCTCAAGGCCCATCGCCATCAGATTACCCAGCTGGAGCGCACGCTCAACACCATGTGCGGCACCACGACGACCAAGCGCCGCCGTTCGCTCACCCATGGGCGGCAGCTGGTGCTCTCGACGCTGCAGAACCATCCCGAGCTTGCCCAGAACATGCAGGTGAGCACGCCGGAGTGCGATTTTGACAAGTGCACGTCGTGTGGCGAGTGTGTCAATGTATGCCCCACGTTCGCCTGCGATTTGGTGGGAAGCGGCCGCTTTGCGTTGGAGTCCACGTATTGCTTGGGCTGCGGTGCCTGCGCCAAGGTGTGTCCCGAGCATGCGCTCAAGTTGGTTGAGCATGACGCGTCCAATCTGGTCGTCGTCGATCCCGAAGCCGAGGAAAAGGCTGCCAAGAAGGCCAAGGCTCACGAAGAAGCTGAGAAGGTCAAGGCCGAGGCAAAGGCCAAGCTGGACAAGATGCTCGACCAGGTGGAGAAGCTCGCGGACTAGCTAAAAGAGCGTAAATGATGGCCGGTGGGGCAGGTGCTGCCCCACCGGCCAAAAAAGTTGCGGTGGAATAGTTCCTGTTTTGCCCTTAAGCTGGCCATTCTAGGAACTATTCCACCGCAACTAATAGATGGTTAGCTCATACTGCTCTGATGGGTCTCGCTGCCGTTATTGCGGCGGGTGACCGTCTCGTGGAGTAAAAAGAAGCTGGGAACCTGTTTGGTCTCGGTGTATTCCATAAGGATACCGTCGGCGTTGTAGGTCTGTCCGCGTACAACAGCGAGTGCGTTAAAGTCGTCGAGATCGAGTACGCGTGCATCCTCGGGCGTGGGATGCTCAATCGTTACATCGCGCTTGCCCGTGGCAATCTTAATGCCAAGGCCTTCTTCGAGGTAACGATAGATCGAGTCGTTGACAATCTCGGGTGTCAGCCCCGGTACTTGTGAGCTTAGGTAATAGGAGTCGTCGGAGCACACGGCCCGTCCGTCTGCATAACGGATGCGTTTGGCGCGTGTGAGCTCACAGCCTTCGGGAAACCCGGTAATCTTGGAGAGCGCCTTGCTGCAGATGAGGAGCTCAAAGACGGTGGTGACAGTCTTGAGCTCAAAGCCTCGGTTGACCGCGATTTCCTTAAAGGTCTCGAGTCCGCCGCCGCCACGACTCTTCTCGTCACTGATGTTGCGAATGACGCGCATGCCTTTGCCTTGCTGGGGGAGCACGTAACCATCTGCCGCAAGCATCGAGATGGCGCGACGGACCGTCATGCGCGAACAGTCAAACAGCTGCGTGAGCTCAGTCTCCGAAGGCAGATAACTCTGATAGGCGTATGTGCCGTCGTCAATCGACTGCTTCACGTTGTCATAAATGGTTTGGAAGATGGCTCGCGCCACGACGGTCTCCTAGAGTTGAGTGCGCGAGCGGTGGATGAGGACCGCTCGCGCAGGTGTCGATCGATTTACTTGCTGGGGTCGATTATATATTTACCCATGGCACGCAGAGCTGGGTCTGACAGGATGGCGCCGAGTTCGTCGAGGGAAGCCACCTTGGCGACCATCGAGGATACGTCGAGCCTGCCAGAGTCGATGAGCTCGAGCGCGCGACGCTGCGTATAAGGGTTGATGTAGGACGAGGTAAGCACAAGCTCCTTCTGGAAGACCTCGAAGGGCTTGACGGTGATTGTCTCATCGGGCTTGGTGAGGCCGAACATCATGACCGTAGCCTTGTGGCCGGCGATCTGGATGGCCTGCTCGATGGTGACGGGCTTGCCAACACACTCGATAACGACATCGACGTTGCCGACGCCCTCCTGCTTCAGGCGGGCCTGGACGTCCTCGTGGATGGAATCAATTGCCAGGTCGGCGCCGAGTTTGAGCGCAACCTCGCGCTTGCCTTCGACGGGCTCGAGCAAGACAACCTTGGTGGCGCCGGCGTTTTTAGCAAGCTGCATCATGAGCAGACCGATCATGCCACCGCCGATAACGACAACTGTGCTGCCGGGCTTGATGTTGCACATATCGATGCCGTGCAGGCAGCAGGCGACGGGCTCGGTCATAGCACCCTGCTCAAAGCTGGTGTGATCGCCCAACTTGTAGACTTGCTGCATATCGACGGAGCAGTACTCGGCAAAGCCGCCGTTAACGGTGGTGCCGTAACCGGTCATATGCTCGCAGTAGTGGTTGATTCCGTCGCGGCAGGGTTCGCAGCAGCCGCAGGGATGGTTTGGGTCGATGCACACGCGATCGCCCGGTTTAAAGCCAGCGACGTCGCTGCCCACGGCCTCGACAACGCCCGCAAACTCATGACCAAGGATCGTGGGCGGGGTAACGTCGGCTGCACCCTTGTCGCCTTCGTAGATATGAACGTCGGTACCGCAGACGCCGCAAGCTTTGACGTTGATCAGAACGTCGCGCTTGCCCACGACCGGCTTTGCCGATTCCTCGACTCTGAGGTCGTGCTTTCCATAGAAGACCGCGCTTTTCATGGTGACTCCTTAACGTGGCGGTGGATATTGTAATGAAGTATAGGCATGTCTACAGGTACAGACAAGCACATCTAGACAAGTTGAAAAGAAATATAAATTGCCGCCATCAGCTATGTCAGATTTAGCAGGCAAAATACTGGACTTATACCGTTTACGGCCAATAATCAACCGTTTACCGACCGTAGTATTAATGCTAACTTGTATAGATAAGTGATGTGATAAAACGTAAGTGCAAGAAGTCAGGGAAGCGGGCCCACCCGTCCTATTGCACGAGGTACACGCAAACGGCGCGTCTGCGGTCTCGAGTGAAGCCAAAACCGCAGTCGCTCCGAATGAAGAGAGGGGGATTCCCCGTCATGATGCAAAAGATACAACGTTTCGGCGGTGCAATGTACACGCCTGCAATTCTTTTCGCATTTTCCGGAATCGTCGTCGGCCTGGGTACGCTGTTTACCACCGAGGCGATCTTTGGCGAGATGGCCACTGCGGGCCATCTTTGGTTTGATTGCTGGAATGTGCTGCTCCAGGGTGGTTGGACGCTCTTTAACCAGATGCCGTTGCTGTTTTGCGTAGCGTTGCCAATCTCGCTCGCGAACAAGCAGAACGCTCGCTGCTGCATGGAGGCTTTGGCCATCTACCTTACCTTCAACTACTTTGTAAGCACAATCTTGGGGCAGTGGGGCCCTGTCTTTGGTGTCGACTACTCTGTCGAGGCGGGCAGCGGTACTGGTCTTGCCACTATCGCAAGCATCAAAACGCTTGATATGGGCATCATGGGCGCGCTCATTATCTCTGGTATCGCCACGATGCTGCATAACAAGTTCTTCGACACCGAACTTCCTGAGTGGCTGGGCGTGTTCTCGGGCTCCGTGTTCATCTATATGATCGGTTTCTTCGTTATGGTTCCGGTCGCTCTTATCGCCTGCCTGGTGTGGCCGCATGTTCAGGCTGCTATCTCCGCCTTCCAGGGATTCATCCTTTCCGCCGGTACGTTTGGCGTGGGTGTCTTTGCTTTCTTCGAGCGCGTGCTGATCCCTACAGGCCTGCACCACTTTATCTATACGCCGTTCTATTACGACAACGCGGCGGTCAACGGCGGCATCTTTGCTGCTTGGGCCAACATCCTGCCCCAACTGGCTGCCGATCCGAGCATTGCTCTTAAGGATGCCGCACCCTGGGCTGCCTATACCTGCCCTGGTTGGACTAAAGTCTTCGGCTCGCTTGGCGTCGCCATTGCGTTCTATATGACCGCCAAACCCGAGCGCAAGCAGCGCGTCAAGGCTCTGCTGATCCCGGTCACCCTTACCGCTATGCTTTGCGGTATTACCGAGCCGCTTGACTTCACCTTCCTGTTCATCGCGCCCGGCCTGTTCGTCGTCCACTGCGTGCTCGGAGCGCTTGGCTGCATGGCTCAAAACCTCCTTGGCGTCGTGGGTATCTTCGACGGCGGCATCATCTCGATGCTCTCGTGGGACTGGCTGCCCCTTTGGGCCGCACACGGTCTGCAGTACGCCATCTCCATCCTTGTCGGTCTGTGCTTTACCGCTCTTTGGGTTGTGGTCTTCCGTTTCCTGATCGTCAAGTTCGACTTTAAGACCCCCGGTCGCGAGGATGACGATGTTGAGGTCGAGCTCAAGTCCAAGGCCGACTACAAGCAAAAGCAGGGCGGTGCTGCTGCTGGCAAATCGGTCGCCCAGAGTAAAGACGATGAGCGCTTGGTGCTTGCCGAGAACATCCTCGATCTGCTCGGTGGCGCGGATAACATCATCGATGTAACTAACTGTGCTACCCGTCTGCGCGTTAACGTCAAGGACAAGAGCGTCGTTGCACCCGAGGCTTCCTTCAAGGCGATCGGTACGCATGGCTTGGTGGTCCAAGGTCAGTCAATCCAGGTCATCATCGGCCTTACCGTCCCGCAGGTTCGCGAGAAGTTCGAGAGTCTTCTGAAGTTCGAGAGTCTTCTGTAAACCATCGTCCATCGAAACAATCGGCCTTGCAGAGCCGGTATGCACCGCAAGGCCGATTCTAGAGATAAAAAACTCCACTTCTAGGTAACAATTCCAAACCGTACAGGCCGCGTGCGGGGATGGATTGAGCAAGCGGCCAGAATGAGGAGGACATCATGTCCAAGAAAAACTATGCCGTGACCATTGCCGGCGGTGGCTCTACCTTCACCCCGGGCATCGCTCTGATGCTGCTTGAGGAGCGCGACCGCTTTCCGGTCAACAAGGTGACCTTCTACGATAACAACGCCGAGCGCCAGGAGACCGTGGCCAAGGCCTGCGAGATCTACTTCCACGAGAACGCCCCCGAGGTTGAGTTTAGCTACACCACCGACCCCGAGACCGCATTCACCGGGACCGATTTCGTCCTTGCTCACATCCGCGTCGGCCTGTACGCCATGCGTGAGCTCGACGAGAAGATTCCTCTCAAGTACGGCTGCGTTGGCCAAGAGACCTGCGGTGCCGGCGGTATCGCCTACGGCATGCGCTCCATCGGTGGTGTCATCGAGATCCTCGACTACATGGAGAAGTACAGCCCCAACGCCTGGATGCTCAACTACTCCAACCCCGCGGCCATCGTCGCCGAGGCCTGCCGCGTGCTGCGCCCCAACAGCCGCATCATCAACATCTGCGACATGCCGATCGACCTTATGGATAAGATGAGCCGTATGTGCGGCATCAAGGATCGTCGCGAGCTGCAGTATAGCTACTACGGCCTCAACCACTTTGGTTGGTGGAGCAAAATCTACGACAAGGACGGCAACGACCTTATGCCGCAGATTAAGGAGCACATGGCTAAGAACGGCTACCTGGACGGCATCGAGCACGAGGCCGGTAAGGAGCAGCATGTCGAGGAGAGCTGGATTCACACCTTCGGCAAGGCCAAGGATGTCTATGCTGTCGATCCCGAGACGATTCCCAATACCTACCTCAAGTATTACCTGTACCCGGACTATGTCGTCGAGACGTCCGACCCCAACTACACTCGCGCCAATGAGGTTATGGACGGCCGCGAGAAGAAGGTCTTTGGCGCTTGCCGCGACATCATCGCCAAGGGTACGGCCAAAGACGGCGGCTTTGAGCCAGATGTACATGCCAACTACATCGTCGACCTTGCCTGCGCACTGGCCGAGAATACGCTCGAGCGCTTCCTGCTGATCGTCCCCAACGATGGCGCTGTGCCCAACTTCGACCCGACGGCCATGGTCGAGGTGCCTTGCATCGTCGGTTCCAACGGCTTTGAGAAGATCTGCCAGGGCCCGATTCCGCAGTTCCAGAAGGGCCTGATGGAGCAGCAGGTTTCCGTCGAGAAGCTCGTTGTCCAGGCTTGGGTCGAGGGCAGCTACCAGAAGCTCTGGCAGGCGCTCACGCTCTCCAAGACCATTCCTTCGGCAAGCGTTGCCAAGCAGATCCTGGACGAGCTCATCGAGGCCAACAAGGATTTCTGGCCCGAGCTTAAGTAAGGACTACTGTCTCGAACCCTCACGCATCTCTGCTTCATTTGCGCCGTCGTGGTGTCCGGATTCGCCCGGATGCTGCGGCGGCGCTATACTTATGCAGTTTGAAGTACCTGTACCAAAAGGAGCTGTCGTGTCCCTTTCCATCGGTATCGTGGGCCTGCCCAACGTGGGCAAGTCGACGCTGTTCACCGCGCTTACCAAAAAGACCGGCCTTGCCGCCAACTACCCGTTTGCCACGATCGACCCCAATGTGGGCATCGTCGATGTGCCCGATAGCCGCCTGCAAAAGCTCGCCGACATCGTCAACCCCGGCCGCATTGTGCCGGCTACGGTCGAGTTCGTCGATATCGCTGGCCTGGTGAAGGGTGCCAACGAGGGCGAGGGCCTGGGCAACCAGTTCTTGGCAAACATCCGCGAGACCGACGCCATCTGCGAGGTCGTGCGCTACTTTAAGGACCCCAACGTCATGCGTGAGGTGGGCCGCACGGGCGAGTTCGTCGACCCCGCCGGCGATGCCGACACCATCATGACCGAGCTCATTCTGGCCGATATGGGCACGCTCGAGAAGCAGCTGCCCAAGCTCGAGAAGGAGGCCAAGCGCGACAAGGAGCTCATGCCCAAGTTCGAGGTGGCCAAGCGCCTGCTTGCCTGGCTCAACGAGGGCAAGCGCGCCGCATCCATGGAGATGACCGACGAGGAGCGTGCTGCCGCCAAGGGCCTGTTCCTGCTCACCATGAAGCCCATCCTGTATGTGGCCAACGTGGACGAGGATATGCTCAACGACGATCTGGCCCCCATCGACGGCGTCAAGCCGCTGCCTATCTGCGCCAAGATCGAGGCCGAGCTTTCCGAGCTCGATCCCGAGGACGCCGTCGACTACCTGGAGAGCCTGGGCTTGGAGCAGCCCGGCCTGGACGTGCTCGCTCAGGCTGCCTACAAGCTGCTCGGCCTGCAGTCGTTCTTTACGGCCGGCGAGATGGAGGTCAAGGCCTGGACGGTTCGTCAGGGTGCGACCGCCCCGCAGGCCGCCGGTGTCATCCACACCGACTTTGAGCGCGGCTTTATTAAGGCCGAGGTCATTGGCTATGACGACTACATCGAGCTCGGCGGCGAGCAGGGCGCCAAGGCCGCCGGCAAGCTGCGTATTGAGGGCAAGGACTATGTCATGGCCGATGGCGACGTCGTGCACTTCCGCTTTAACGTGTAAGGGCGACGCGCATGTTTAAATATGGCAAAAAAGCCGGCTACATGGGCATCGCGCTGCTGGTGCTTGCGGTGCTTCCGCTGGTGGTCGCAGCGTTTGTAATCCCCAACATTGGCCCCGAGGTGGCAACGAAGTTTAATGCCGCCGGCGAGGCGACGCGCTGGGGCAAGAGCTATGAGTTGCTGGCACTGCCGGTGCTCAACCTGCTGCTGAGCGTGGCGACGTACTTTACGGCAGGACGCCAGGCTAAAAACAATGATGACTCCGCCGCCATGGCGCGCATTGTATGCGAGCGCTACCTGCGCAACGGTTGCATCACGGGTGTGTTCCTCAACGTGGTCAACGTTTACTTTATGTACTCGGCGATTACCGGAACGGGCTTTGGCCTTGGTTTCTAGCTTGTCCTTTTAGGCAACGAGCCTGCACATATATTCAATGGCTGCTGCGAGGCCGCCGCTCGATCGTGGTTTAAAGACCACATCGGCGGCGGTCTCGTTTTCGTATCCGGCGCCACGAAGGGCGAGTGCGATACCGGCTTCCAGGAGAAGGGGCAGACCGCGTTGGCTGGTTGCGATTACGGCAGCCTGATTGAGCGAGCAGCTGTGCGCTTGGCATTGGATGGCAAGTTCACCTTGCGCCGGGCAAGGGACCAGAACGGCGGCGACGCGACTTGATAGCAATGCAAATGCTGTGCGCTCATCGGGCGAAAGGCATTCAGCTTCAACGACGACGAGCTTGGGCGGCGCGCTGTTTGTGCGAAGCGTGGCTCGGTACATGCGGACCGAAGAACCCGACATAGAAAACTCCTGTGTATTCGGCAAAACGTAAACTATAGTTTACGTTTATGTTCGGCTCCATTTCAAACTCGGCTGCATGGACGAACGTGCGAAACAGATTCTTGGCAGGCGGGTCGAAGAGACACGCAGGAACCTTGGTATCTCCAAGGTTGATTTTTGTGTGGCGACAGGAATCAGCCGACCCTATCTCGATCGAATCGAAGATGGGACGGCAAATTTCACGCTCAAGATTCTATTTAAGATCGCGCCCGCACTCGGCATGACGGTGTCAGAACTTCTCGAGGGTATCGAATAGGGCGTTCCCCCGCTGTATTTGACGCTCTTTGGGCGGGTCCCCCTGGTTGCGATGTGCAAAATCGCGAGTATTCAGCACCAGTTCGGCCGTAGATGGTAGCTCGAGCGGCTGGCTTTGCCTTTTTGACAGTAGATAATCCACACGCTAAATAAAAATGAGGAATAAATATTTACTAAACGGACCCTTCGTCCTAAAAGTTCGTCTAATAATCGGCCGATTCTATGCGTCCGGAGGAGAAATTGCAGAATACTCCGATTTTTGCACGGCCCGAGGGGGACCACCTGTCGTTTAAGGCTGCGATAAGCGGAACTGCCTTAGGGATTACGCCATCGGGATGCGGTCGTGGTTGACTTGGCTGTAGAACAGGCGCTGGATCTCGGCGGCATCGCGTGACTGGCCGAGTGCCCACATGGTCTTGGCCACGAGCGTCTCGGTGGTCATGTCATCGCCGCGCAGAATACCCGGATGATCGGCGTAAGCACGGCCGACCTCATAAACGCCCAGATCGAGGCCCTCTTCGGGGACCTGCGTGGTCATAACGACAGTGCGGCCCGAATCGACCCAGCGGAAAATAGCCTCCTGGAACGACTCGCCCGACTCACCAAACTCGGGGATACCGCCAATGCCAAAGGTCTCAAGGATTACAGCATCGTAGCTATCGGCAAGGGCGTCGAGGATGCCCGGGTTTACGCCGGGCGTAAGCTTGAGTACAAATACGCGCGGGTCGATGCTGTCGTAGAAACGCACCAGGTTTTCGCCCTGATGCGTGCCGTGAAGCCCATTGCGCACGATGCGGTCGTTGCGGATGTAGGCGATGGGCGGATAGTTGACGCTAATGAACGCGTTAAAGCTCATGGTGCGCTGCTTGCGGGCGCGCGTGCCGGCAATGGCAACGCCGCCAAACACGATCGACACATCGTGCGAGTGCTCGTCGAGCGCATAGAGCAGGCTCTGGTACAGGTTGAGCTTGGCGTCGGTAAAGGGATTGCCCATGGGCTTTTGCGAGCCGGTGAGCACGATGGGCTTGGGGCTGTCCTGAATCAGGTAGGAAAGCGCTGCTGCGGTGTAGCTCATGGTGTCGGTGCCGTGCAGAATCACGAAGCCGTCGTGGTCGGCATAGCCCTCGACGATGACGTCGCGGATACGCATCCAGTCGCTCGGGCGCATATTGGTGCTGTCGATGTTCATGGGCTGCACGATGTTGAGCTCGCAGAGGCCCGAGATCTCGGGGACGCTCTGGGCGAGCTCCTCACCGGTCAGGGCGGGGGAGAGGCCGTTGCCGTCCTCGGTCGATGCGATGGTGCCGCCCGTGGCGATGAGAAGGATGCGCTTCATGCTGATATTCCTATCGTATTTGCCGCCGCAGAGGCGGAGTCGTTCGGCAGTATTGTGGCACAGGGCGTCCAATGTTCAAACGTATTACATCATCCGTGACGTTTAGCAACATTTCAATCGCCACCAAAAAAGGGTGCAGGTCGTGCGTTTGCCGTGCGCTGATGGCTGCGAGGGACGAGAAACCCCATATAACGTGTACACTATGAAAGATATTTTCGTTCATTCACGCGGGTGGGCACCGGCTCCCCGCCAACAAGAGGGGGAAACCATGGATCAAAAGGCTTCCGCAAAGGTCCTCGTACTCGACTTTGGTGCGCAGTACGGTCAGCTCATTGCCCGTCGTGTCCGCGACCTCAACGTGTATTCCGAGATTGTGCCCTGCGACATCTCGGCCGATGAGATTCGCGAGATGAATGCCTCTGCGCTCATCCTTTCTGGTGGCCCGGCCTCCGTGTATGCCGAGGACGCTCCGTCCATCGATCCTGCTATCTTTGACCTGGGTCTTCCCGTCCTGGGCTTCTGCTACGGCCATCAGATCACGGCCGTAACGCTCGGCGGCAAGGTCGGCCACTCCGAGGTGGGCGAGTACGGCCGCGCCACCATCACGCGCACGGCCGGCGCCAAGCTCTTTAACTCCACGCCTATGGAGCAGACCGTGTGGATGAGCCACCGCGACGCCGTGTCCGAGGTGCCCGAGGGCTTTACCGTTACCGCCAGCACCGACGTGTGCCCGGTTGCCGCCATGGAGTGCGTCGAGCGCAAGATCTTCACCACGCAGTTCCACCCCGAGGTCAAGCACTCCGAGTACGGTCAGCAGCTGCTGAGCAACTTCCTGTTTGAGATCTGCGGCCTGGAGCCCAACTGGAGCATGGACAACCTGGTCGAGACCATGACGGCCGAGTTCCGCGAGAAGGTCGGCGACGACCGCGTGATTCTGGCCTTGTCCGGTGGCGTCGACTCCTCCGTCGTGGCAGCTCTTGGCGCCCGCGCCGTGGGCAAGCAGATGACCTGCGTGTTCATCAACCACGGCCTGCTGCGCAAGGGCGAGCCCGAGCAGGTGGAGGAGGTCTTCACCAAGCAGTTTGACGTCGACTTTATCCACGTCCACGCCGAGGACCGTTATGCCGAGCTCCTGGCCGGCGTGACCGAGCCCGAGGAGAAGCGCCGCATCATCGGCACGCAGTTCTGGAAAGAGTTCTTTGCCGTGGCGCAGCAGCTCGAGACCGATGGCAAGCCGGTCAAGTACCTGGCTCAGGGCACCATCTATCCCGACATCATCGAGTCCGGCGCTCGCAAGACGGGCGGCAAGACGGCCACCATCAAGAGCCACCACAACCTGATCCCGTTCCCCAAGGGCGTGCACTTCGACCTCATTGAGCCGCTCGATCATTTCTTTAAGGACGAGGTCCGCGCGCTTGGTCTGGCGCTCGGCCTGCCGGGTCACATCGTGTTCCGCCAGCCCTTCCCGGGCCCGGGTCTGGCCATCCGCATCATCGGTGCGGTCGATAAGGAGAAGCTCGAGATCCTCAAGAACGCCGACGCTATCGTGCGCGAGGAGCTGGATGCCTACAACCAGCGTCTGTTTGAGCAGACCGGCGAGCGCAACTCCGAGCACAGCTGCTGGCAGTATTTCGCGGTCCTGCCTGACATCAAGTCCGTTGGCGTTATGGGCGACGAGCGCACCTACCAGCGCCCGATCATCCTGCGCGCCGTCGAGTCCAGCGATGCCATGACCGCCGACTGGGCCAAGCTACCCTACGATGTCCTGGCCCGCATCTCTGGCCGCATCGTTGCCGAGGTTCCCGGCGCCAACCGCGTGTGCTACGACATCACGTCCAAGCCCCCCGCGACGATCGAGTGGGAGTAGTTGATATCTAGCGTTTCCGAGCCCCTGACCTGCACAAACAGGTCAGGGGCTTTTCGTTTGGCAACCGCTGGACAACCTTTATGGTTTCGCGCCCCGTGAACAGGGGACGTAGCACTGTTCACGTCTGGGCCCATGTCGGCACCGATCATTGCCCGCGCTGCTTCTGCTTGCGCTTCAGCTTCCGCCGCTCGAAGCACGTCGCCCGGAGTTCCTCGCCAGAGGAGAGATGGCCGTTCCCTATGAGACTACGGAACCACCTATATCCGCTTGCTGCGGGCTTGCTTGAGCCAGTTCCTCTTGAAAGAGCCTATACCTCCGAAGAACTTGTTGTACGTCTCACCGTTCTCCTTGGCCTCGTACTTGACCAAGGCAAGTTCGATAGTGCAGAGGTAATCCGCCACTTGCTCGAGGCGGTAGTCGGTCATCGAGGTCTTGCGGCGTCGGACGACCCCTTTTGAGAGAACCTTGTCCACCGAGCGGTCGAGCGCCTGCTTGACAATGTCCTGACCGTTGTCGTAATAGACCTTCACATCGTCGAAGGACTGGAAGAAGCCCAGGTGTTCAATCATGGCAGAGGAGATATCGCGCCCCATACGTTCCATTAGCCTTGCCGGGTCTTCGAACTGGCTGCGGTGGTAGACGAACGTGATATAGGAAATGGGAAGTTTGCGGACGAACGAGGAGAAACGGGCGAGCATAACCTTGCGCTGCTCGATGTCAAGAAACTCATAGTCCTTGTGCCCGTTCATGAGAGGCTCGGAGTGAAACGGAATGTTAGGGAGATCGGCCCTGACAAGCTTGGCCTCATAGCCCGTGACCGCCTCGGCGATGCTGCCTGCCTGATCGTGAAAGACGAGTACGAGCGGGTAGTAGCGAGCTTTGCCGCCGCGGTCGCCGCTCTCGTCGACGAAGATGCTGAGCTCCTTGGCCAATGGGGACTCCTAATGGAATGGATAAAAAAATAGCCGGGGGACTCCCCCGGCACTTGGAGGTAGCTTAATGAGCCACCAACAACCTTATAGCGTGTGCTGGCGGTGAGTGCAAGAGGGGAACGGGATGAAACCGCTGTTGATAGTGCCCCTGAAATAGATTCGCAGCTTCTTCAAGATTACGGAACACGAGAATTTATCGTCGGAGCTGGTTTGCGATAACAACCCGAAGCTTGCCTTTGTCTGTATGAACCTGATTCAGAGGCGCAGTGACACCATCCACGAGGGCGTGCCTGAGCTCCTTTCGTCTCGAGACTCCCTCGCGTGCCCGGCCGCGAGCAGCTCCCGGGACGGTCGCCGCCGTCATTTCCTGCCGCTCCTCGACTCGATGTGGGCGTCCACTGACGCCCTCGACACCAGGAGCTTCCTTCCGAGCCTGTACGAGTCGATCTCTCCCGACCAGATGAGGCCGTATGCCTTGTTTCGGCTTGCCCTCATGTACTCCTGCATCTCGATTACCGTTATCCATTCGTCGCGATCTTGGTTGCCCTCGGGCGCGACGCATTCGGCTGTGTGTACCATGGTTCCTCCAATCTTCCCGTGCGGCACCGCGCGAGCACACCGCACGGCACCGTGTCCCTTTTCGTCTGCACGACGATTGAACCGCCTGATGTCGATTGGTGAGCACGGCGGGAGCGGAGATGGGTCGAGGTGGGTCGAGCTGGTCGTGCCTTCACGAAACGGCCATGAGCCGCGTGCCTTAGCTGGCAGCTAAGTTCCCGAAAAGTAAAAGGCGCCCATGCGGGCGCCTGCCTAGTAGCTGGAGTTGTTCGGTTGTGGTCGGAATGCTCGTCTTCCGCGGTGCTGTCGTCCGGGGTCCGGCATCTGTCGTTCGCCTCTTCTGTCGTGTTTGATGTTGCGTGTTCTGCGAGCGACCTTTCGCGGGCCTGCCGGCCCGTTGCCCCAGGTGCACCCTGATAAATGGTACCCATCCGTTGGGACATGGAGATTGCGGGAGGGCCGTCTGGGCAAACTGGGGCGGACGAGCGGGGCGATGTTTGCTCGTTTTGCATCTTTTACGTAGCCTCGCGGTTGTATTTAATCGTTCGGGCAATGACGACACTGAGGCCTCGTTAACGATTTAAAGATTGAGTGAGCTGCGACAGCTCTGAACGATAATACGCACGGCGCTATAGCAGAACCGTATTGCAAAATAACGCGAAGGCCGTTAGCACGAATTGCTAGGCAACTAAAATGCAACTGAGTGCCGTACACGACATTTAATTTCACTACTCTGGCATAAGAAGTCGTAACGCAGCAAAAATGAAGGATAATGGTCTACAAAAAACCGAGCTTATTATGTCGAAGGTGGTTTCATGTCTAATAGGCGGTATTTCACAGAACTCACCAGAGTTCAGATTCCTGCTATTCTTCATCTAACCAGGATAGGCTATACCTATTTCGGCAAGATCAGCGAGGATGATGCTGGCATTGTCTATGATTCTGATACGAATATTCTACTTGATGTATTCAAGCGACAGTTTGCGTTGCTGAATCCCAAGCATAAGGATTCGTGGGTCGAGACTCTCCGGCAAATTAAACACGAGCTTGACAATGACGATCTTGGACGAAGCTTTTACAAGAGACTCATTTCAGTCTCTCCGACGAAGCTCATTGACTTTGACCATCCAGAAAACAATGTCTTTCACTGCACCGGTGAGTTTACATGCAAAAATGGCCAGGATGAATTTCGTCCAGATGTGACGCTTTTCGTTAATGGCCTTCCTCTTGTGTTCCTTGAAGTCAAGAAGCCCAACAACCAGGGTGGAATGATTGCGGAAAGCAAAAGGATGAATTTGCAGCGCTTTCCCAACAGGAAGTTCAGAAGGTTCATCAACATCACTCAGTTGATGCTCTTTTCAAACAATATGGAATATGACGCGTGTGGCGGCATCACGCCTATCCAAGGTGCGTTTTACTGCACTGCGGCACGCAGGGAGGCGAAGTTCAGCACATTCAGGGAAGAGAACCCAAAGAATGCCGCCATTGCTCCATTCAACGCCAACTATCCCTATATCGATCTCGATCCCGATGTCGAGAAAACGGTTCTTTCTGATTTCAACTGTCAGGTCATTCATACCACGAGCGAGTATCTGACCAATAAGAGCTTCAACACTCCAACCAACCGAATCCTGACCTCTATGTGCTCCCCACAACGGCTGCTATTCCTCCTGAGGTATGGCATAGCCTACGTACGAATGGAACGCGAGGTTGATGGCATAATCGAGTCAACCGATCAAAAGCACATCATGCGCTACCAGCAATTCTTTGCCGCGTTGGCCATCAGGGAAAAGCTTGACCAAGGAATCACCTCAGGTGTTGTCTGGCATACGCAAGGAAGCGGAAAGACGGCACTTGCATACCATCTGAACCTCGTACTTACCGATTACTATGCCCGACATCAAAAAGTCGCAAAGTTCTACTTCATCGTGGACCGCCTTGGTCTGCTGGAGCAAGCATCGCAGGAATTCGAGGCACGTGGTCTCGAGGTTAAGACAGCGAATTCGCGATCGGAGCTGATGGAACAATTCCGATCGCGTCAGTCGCTCCAAGGGGATATGGGTAAGCACGAGATCACAGTCGTAAACATTCAGCGGTTCGCGGAGGACAAAGCCCGCGTTGATCTGCCTGAATACGCCACTAACTTGCAAAGAATATTTATTGTGGACGAGGCCCATCGTGGATACAACCCGAAGGGTAGCTTCCTTGCGAACCTGTTTGATGCTGACCCGGATTCCGTGAAAATCGCTCTTACAGGAACGCCTCTCTTGAAGCAGGAGCGCGCTTCATGGAAGGTCTTTGGCGACTACCTGCACACTTATTACTACGACAAATCCATTCAAGATGGTTATACGCTCAAGATTATCCGCGAAGACATCGAAACGTCTTATCGTGAGCGACTGTCGGAAATCTACGACTCTATCGAGCACCTGGTGCAGAAGAAAGACGTCAAGAAGAGCGACATAGTCGAACATGATACCTATGTTAAAGAGCTACTTCGTTTCATCATTTCCGACTTCCGTCGTTTTAGGATCATGAATGGAGATGACACTCTCGGCGGGATGATTGTCTGTGAGACAAGTGCGCAGGCAAGAAAGATGATGGCTTTTTTCAACGAAATCCAGCGCGAACTTGACCCTGACGCTCAACATTTGAGGGCAGAGCTGATCCTCCATGATGTGGACGACAAGGAAACCCGTAAGGGCTATGTTGCCGACTTTAAGAAGAACATGACGGTCGATATCTTCATCGTTTTCAATATGCTCCTTACTGGATTCGACGCGCCTCGGCTCAAGAGGATGTATCTTGGCCGCAAGCTCAAGGACCACAATCTCTTGCAGGCCCTTACTCGAGTCAATAGACCTTACAAAGAGCTCCACTACGGCTATGTTGTCGACTTCGCCGACATTAAGAAGAACTTTGAGCAAACCAATGAGGCGTACCTTCGCGAACTGAGCCGCTTCAATGATCCCGAAGAAACAGGTGACCCAAACGTGGTTGAGCCCTTCGAGAGCGTAATTGAGGATCCACAGCATCTTGTGCAGCAGGTTCGAGAGGCGCGCCAGATTCTCTTTAACTTTGATACCGACAATGCTGAAGAATTCAGCAGCCAGATTTCCGCTATCGACGACAAGCAGCAACTCATCAAGATAAGAAAGGCCTTGGTTTCTGCCAAGGAGGCAATCAACGTTGCACGAACGTTTGGTGATGACGAGTTGAAGGAAGCGATTGCCAGGATTAACGTGACCAAGCTCCCAGAACTGCTGTCCGAGGTCGAAAGAGCTATCAGCATCATGAATCAGAAAGAGGCTTTTGACGCCTCGGATGAGACTGCGCACGCCATCAACGAGGCTATGGCGGATATCGAGTTCCACTTCCGTGTTAAAGACAAAGAAGAGATGGAAATGGCGGCAGGCAAGCAGGCCGAATTCCAGGAGAAATGGCAGCACGTCATCCACAGCTTCACAGAGAATATCGATCAGGAAGACCCTGAGTACATTACGCTGCGCGATGCCTTCATGAAGCGCTTTAAGGAGAAAGGATTCGTTATCGAGACTTTGGATGATTTCGACGATGAATCACACGCTCTCGACGACGTCTTGAGGAAACTTAACGCTATTAAGCGTGGTAACGATGCGCTTCTGAGACGCTACAACGGAGATGCTAAGTTCGTGCGTGTCCACAAGCGTGTGCGTGAAGAGAACGCGGCGCGTAAAACCAGGAAGAGCGGAGAAGCAATCGTTGGCGAGTATGACGAGGATATCGTTGACTTCCTCTCGGTCATCAAGCAAACCATCGATCAAAAGGTTTACGACCGTAATGACATTCTGAAGAAAGATGACTATTTTGAGCGTACCGTTATGACTCAAATCTCTACTGGAATGAGAAATCTCGGATTTAAGTGCGGACGCGATGACAGGCTCTTCATCCAATCTAGAATTAGCAGACAATATCTCGACCAATACCATGCCACCTATATGGCCGCTTAGGAGTCCAGAAATGAACCAAAGTATCAAAGCAAAAACCGTGCAACTGATCGACGACCTCAAGGCAACTTGCCAGTCTTATGGCCTCGGCAACGACGGCAACGAGTACAAGATCATCACGCAAGTCTTTCTCTATAAATTCCTTAACGACAAGTTTGGGCATGAGATCAAGAAGTTGAGACCCTCTCTTGCCGATGCGTCGCAATGGGAACTTGCTTACTCTGGCATGGATGAGGACGACAGGCTCGATTTGCTCGATGAGCTTTCTCCTGACGTTCCCCGTCTTGAACCTCAGCACCTCATTTCCTCTTTATGGAACAACCAGACTAAGGGCGACTTCGATGTCATCTTCGACTCGACGATGGAGGACATCGCAAATGAGAACAGCGACATCTTCTCGACTCAGACGACCGAGAAAACGAAGATTCCGCTGTTCGAGAAGCTGACTATATATGTGACCGATGATGCCCAACGCGCCCCATTTGCGCGTGCTCTGGTGGACAAACTGGTCAACTTCTCGTTCGACGAGGCATTCGATGAGCACTATGACTTCTTCGCCGCTATCTTCGAATACCTTATCAAAGACTACAATACTGCCGGTGGAGGAAAGTACGCCGAGTATTACACACCCCATGCTATTGCAACAATCATGGCGAGACTGCTTGTCGGGGACAACACGAACCTCCACAATATCGAGTGCTACGACCCATCCGCTGGTACTGGTACGCTTCTTATGGCCCTAAGCCACCAGATTGGCGAGGATAAATGCACCATCTTTGCCCAGGATATCTCGCAGCGAAGCAACAAGATGCTCAAGCTCAACCTAATCCTCAACGGACTGGTCTCTTCCCTGGATCATGCCGTGCAGGGCGATACCCTTACCGCACCGTTCCATAAAAGCGATGACGGACAGTCATTAAGAACTTTCGACTACGTCGTCTCGAACCCACCGTTTAAGATGGACTTCTCCGATACCCGTGACAAGATTGCTGCTATGCCCGTTCGCTTTTGGGGCGGCGTGCCCAACGTGCCAGCTAAGGATAAGAGCAAGATGGCAATCTACACGCTCTTTATTCAGCACGTCGTCAATTCTCTTAAGGAGAACGGCAAGGGTGCAATCGTCGTACCGACTGGCTTCCTGACTTCAAAGACTGGCCCTGCTAAGAACGTGCTCCACCGTCTTGTTGACGACAAGATTGTCTATGGTGCAATTAGCATGCCCTCTAATGTGTTTGCTAATACTGGTACGAATGTTTCCGTGCTCTTTTTCGACAACTCGCGGTCACGAGACAAAGTTGTACTCATTGACGCCTCCAAGCTAGGCGAAGAGTACAAAGAGGGCACGACGCAGAAGGTCACCAAGCGCAGGCTTCGTCCTGAAGAGATTGATCTGATTGTAGATACGTTCACGAATGCTGAACAAGTCGACGACTTCTCGGCCGTTGTTACTTACGACGAGATTAAAAAGAAGAAATACTCGCTTGCGGCAGGCCAGTATTTCGACGTCAAGATTGAGTATGTGGAGCTAACGCCAGAGGAATTCCAGAGCAAAATGGATGGCTACAAGGCAGAGCTTTCCAAGCTGTTCGAAGAGAGCGCAATACTTAAGAATGAGATTATGAGCCAACTGGATACGGTGCAATATGAATAAGCTCAAGAACTATAAACTAAGCACTCTCTATTCGATGTCCTCGGGTGTTTCGACTAGTCCGGATCAGGCGGGGCATGGATACCCTTTTCTCTCGTTTAGCACCATATTCAACAATCCTATCATTCCTGATGAACTTGACGAGCGAATGGATACTACGTTCGAGGACAGGAAAAAGTGTTCCGTGAAAAGGGGCGACGTTTTTCTTACGCGCACAAGCGAAACACTTGATGAACTTGCGATGAGCTCTGTTGCACTGAGGGACTATCCGAACTCAACATTCAGCGGTTTTGCAAAAAGGCTTAGACCGAATAGTGACACCTTTCCTGATCCTGCGTTTATGGCCGCGTATTTGAGAGGACCTTATTTTCGCAAGGTTATACAGAGCATGACGACCATGACAACGCGAGCAAGTTTTAATAAGGATCTATTCGGACTACTTGAACTTCAACTCGTCGATTATCAAAGTCAGGTTGGCATCGGCAAGCTGTTTAGCAACATCGAAAGACAAATCAACCTCAATCGTAAGGTAAACGATAATTTGCATCAGATGGTTCAAGAAATCTATCTGCACATGTTTTTTGGCTGCAAGCCCAACGCCAAGTTGGGCGATTTGCTTATCGAGCATCCGAAATCAACAGTTCAAGTTAACGATGCGAAGGGTTTCGAGGGCATAGTCCCGTTCTTCACGAGCGGGGAATCGATTCTGCGATGGAATGAACCAATGACGACTGATTCGATTTGCTTGCTTAATACGGGTGGAAACGCCGACGTAAAGTTCTACGCTGGGGCCGCTGCATACTCAACCGACACATGGTGCATCAGCGCAACGGACGATCTGACCGAGTATCTCTATATGCTTCTTCAAACTATACGTAAGGAGCTTGATATCAAGTTCTTTACTGGAACAGGGCTCAAGCATCTTCAGAAGCCGTTACTTAAAGAACGTCCCGTGTATCAGCCCACATCGAAGGAAGCAGCACGATTCAACCGGATCGCAATCCCAGCCATGGCCCTGATTTCGGAGAACATTCGCCAGAACTGTGAACTGCAAGCACTGCGCGATTGGCTTCTCCCGATGCTCATGAACGGGCAGGCGACCGTCGAGGCTACGCAGCCAAATTATCGTTTATCAGAGCATATGCCTGTCCTCATGCTGACGCTAATCTACGGCATCATACGGTGCAATTCCTTAGTCAGAAGAACGGAGTTGTACATGAAAGACAGTCTAATCTCAGACGTTCTCCTCGAGATGAAGCCCCTGATTGACGGTCTTCAACTCAAACAGCTGGAGATGACATTGCAGAAGGCATTCGCGAGCTACGAAGTACTGGAAACCAGCGCGCCTCAGGCAAAACATCAGACCGACCTGCTTGACTCGTTTATCTCTGCAAAGCGAGTTGAGGGGTGTTCAGAGCGTACGCTTGACTACTACAGAAGAACGATTGAAAAGATGCAGCAGAGTATCGAGCGCGATGTAAGGCGGATAACAACAGAAGAGCTCCGCACCTATTTGGCAAGCTATCAATCGGAGCGTACAGTTGGGAAAGTCACAATCGACAACATGAGACGTATTCTGTCGAGCTTCTTCTCGTGGCTTGAAGACGAAGATTTCATCCTAAAAAGCCCAGTGAGGCGCATTCATAAGGTGCGAACCACAAAACGAGTTAAAGAGACCTATACAGATGAAGAGCTTGAAACAATGCGAGATGCTTCGCCGAACATACGCGATCTTGCGCTGATAGATTTACTTGCATCGACGGGAATGCGAGTTGGCGAAGTTACCCTGCTAAATCGCTCTGACATTGACTTTGAGAACAGGGAATGCATCGTGCTCGGCAAGGGCGGTAAAGAACGGACGGTCTACTTCGATGCGCGGACAAAGATTCATCTTGAGCAGTATCTTGAACATCGTGACGACCAAGACCCAGCTCTGTTCGTAGCTCTTGGAGGCAATCACAACCGCCTTGGAATCGGCGGTATAGAGAAGCGCTTGCGCGACCTCGGACAAGAGCTTGGAATATCGAAACTGCATCCGCATAAGTTCCGAAGAACGCTGGCAACCATGGCCATAGACAAGGGCATGCCAGTCGAGCAGCTTCAATGTCTTTTAGGTCATCAGAGGATAGATACGACTCTTCAATATGCCATGGTCAAGCAGAGCAATGTTAAACTGGCGCACAGGAAGTATATTGGATAGAAAGGCCAGTGTGTTGGAGCACAAAAAGCTCGGAGACATTGCTTCATTGAAAACGGGGCCATTCGGCACCCAGCTTAGCGCTTCGGAATACGTCGAGTCCGGGATTCCCGTCATCAATGTAAAAAATATTGGATACGGCGAAATCCGAATCGGGGATTTGGATTTCATTTCACAGGCAACCAGAAATCGCCTTTCTGATCATATTCTCCATTCAGGAGACATCGTTTTCGGTCGAAAGGGGTCGGTTGACCGCCATGCTTATATCTCAACTGCCGAAGATGGCTGGCTGCAAGGCTCCGACTGTATTCGAGTCCGTTGCTTACCGGGAATTAATTCCCATTATGTTTCTCACTATTTAAGATTGGAATCTGTAAAAAAGCAGGTTAATTGGGCGGCAGTTGGTTCGACGATGGACTCCCTCAATACGGATATATTAAGGGAAATCCATATCGTCTTGCCATCGCTCGAGACTCAAAATTCTATCGAGGGGTTCCTTTCGCAATTTGACGCGGCCATCAACCTCAACAATCAGATAAACGATAATTTGCGGGCCATTCTCCAAGCTTTGTATGGGTACTGGTTTATTCAATTCAATTTTCCTGACGCCAATGGAAGGCCATATAAAAGCTCAGGCGGAAAAATGACCTACAGCGAGAAGCTAAGGCATGCTATCCCCGGAAACTGGCAGGTAGCGTCCATAGTTGACAACCCATTGTCGAGTGTTATTGCGCCAGGCGTGAACCATTTCAAAACCAAAACCTACTACGCCACCGCCGACGTCAACGGGATAGATCTTGGCGTCGGCTCTCCAGTGGACTATGAAACAAGAGAATCCCGAGCCAACATGCAACCTAGGTTGCATACGGTTTGGTTTGCGAAGATGAAAGACAGCCTTAAGCATCTTTTCCTTGGACGTTCAATGGAGCAAGTCATCGACAATTCCATTCTATCGACAGGCTTCATGGGTCTTCAATGCAAAGAAGAGGCTTTCGAATACATAACCGCCTTCATTGAGGGCCCGTATTTTGAGTGCGCAAAAGACCAATACGCGAACGGGGCAACACAGCAAGCAGTTGGGAATACCGAGCTAGAGAGCGTCTATCTTGTTGTCCCTGATGATGAGACGCTGGCGCGGTTTCATAATTTGACTAGAGGTATTGTCGAAAACATGTGCGAAAACCTCATGGAGAACAAGAAGCTTAATGAACTGCGCGATTGGCTGCTCCCGATGCTCATGAACGGGCAGGCAACCGTCGAGGCTACGCAGCCAAATTATCGTTTATCTTATCGCAGCAATGCGCATCAAAGAAATGTGAGCTTCTTAAAGACGGGGATCCGACGGCAAACGGGTAACGGGCAGAAACGGCGACTTCGCAAGCCACAGACTAAGGTCGTGTTCGCATTCGTAAACAAAGCCGCCTGCGACGATTCTTTCAGTCATCGCTCTCGCATATCATTTCTGAACTGCGGAAATGTAAGACGATAAAGCCACTGGCTACGATTCACTTCGCTAAAGAAGCGCCAAAGGGGAAATCGGCCGTTTTGGCACCCATTTCGAGCGATTATGCGCCTCAAAACCAGCCCATTTTTGTCCCCGGGACAAAAATGAAACTGCGGGCTCGCGGTTTCGAAATGGTTTGCGGATTTGTCCCAGGATTTGTCCCAAACGCCTACGCGAAGACACGCGGCAGGATTCGGCGGTATGACGGCCAAGACCGACGAGTCAACTGGAGTCAACTGGAATGTCGCGGCGACAAACGAGCGTGAAAGAGTGGGAGTAGTTGATATCTAGCGTTTCCGAGCCCCTGACCTGCACAAACAGGTCAGGGGCTTTTCGTTTGGCAACCGCTGGACAACCTTTATGGTTTCGCGCCCCGTGAACAGGGGACGTAGCACTGTTCACGTCTGGGCCCATGTCGGCACCGATCATTGCCCGCGCTGCTTCTGCTTGCGCTTCAGCTTCCGCCGCTCGAAGCACGTCGCCCGGAGTTCCTCGCCAGAGGAGAGATGGCCGTTCCCTATGAGACTACGGAACCACCTATATCCGCTTGCTGCGGGCTTGCTTGAGCCAGTTCCTCTTGAAAGAGCCTATACCTCCGAAGAACTTGTTGTACGTCTCACCGTTCTCCTTGGCCTCGTACTTGACCAAGGCAAGTTCGATAGTGCAGAGGTAATCCGCCACTTGCTCGAGGCGGTAGTCGGTCATCGAGGTCTTGCGGCGTCGGACGACCCCTTTTGAGAGAACCTTGTCCACCGAGCGGTCGAGCGCCTGCTTGACAATGTCCTGACCGTTGTCGTAATAGACCTTCACATCGTCGAAGGACTGGAAGAAGCCCAGGTGTTCAATCATGGCAGAGGAGATATCGCGCCCCATACGTTCCATTAGCCTTGCCGGGTCTTCGAACTGGCTGCGGTGGTAGACGAACGTGATATAGGAAATGGGAAGTTTGCGGACGAACGAGGAGAAACGGGCGAGCATAACCTTGCGCTGCTCGATGTCAAGAAACTCATAGTCCTTGTGCCCGTTCATGAGAGGCTCGGAGTGAAACGGAATGTTAGGGAGATCGGCCCTGACAAGCTTGGCCTCATAGCCCGTGACCGCCTCGGCGATGCTGCCTGCCTGATCGTGAAAGACGAGTACGAGCGGGTAGTAGCGAGCTTTGCCGCCGCGGTCGCCGCTCTCGTCGACGAAGATGCTGAGCTCCTTGGCCAATGGGGACTCCTAATGGAATGGATAAAAAAATAGCCGGGGGACTCCCCCGGCACTTGGAGGTAGCTTAATGAGCCACCAACAACCTTATAGCGTGTGCTGGCGGTGAGTGCAAGAGGGGAACGGGATGAAACCGCTGTTGATAGTGCCCCTGAAATAGATTCGCAGCTTCTTCAAGATTACGGAACACGAGAATTTATCGTCGGAGCTGGTTTGCGATAACAACCCGAAGCTTGCCTTTGTCTGTATGAACCTGATTCAGAGGCGCAGTGACACCATCCACGAGGGCGTGCCTGAGCTCCTTTCGTCTCGAGACTCCCTCGCGTGCCCGGCCGCGAGCAGCTCCCGGGACGGTCGCCGCCGTCATTTCCTGCCGCTCCTCGACTCGATGTGGGCGTCCACTGACGCCCTCGACACCAGGAGCTTCCTTCCGAGCCTGTACGAGTCGATCTCTCCCGACCAGATGAGGCCGTATGCCTTGTTTCGGCTTGCCCTCATGTACTCCTGCATCTCGATTACCGTTATCCATTCGTCGCGATCTTGGTTGCCCTCGGGCGCGACGCATTCGGCTGTGTGTACCATGGTTCCTCCAATCTTCCCGTGCGGCACCGCGCGAGCACACCGCACGGCACCGTGTCCCTTTTCGTCTGCACGACGATTGAACCGCCTGATGTCGATTGGTGAGCACGGCGGGAGCGGAGATGGGTCGAGGTGGGTCGAGCTGGTCGTGCCTTCACGAAACGGCCATGAGCCGCGTGCCTTAGCTGGCAGCTAAGTTCCCGAAAAGTAAAAGGCGCCCATGCGGGCGCCTGCCTAGTAGCTGGAGTTGTTCGGTTGTGGTCGGAATGCTCGTCTTCCGCGGTGCTGTCGTCCGGGGTCCGGCATCTGTCGTTCGCCTCTTCTGTCGTGTTTGATGTTGCGTGTTCTGCGAGCGACCTTTCGCGGGCCTGCCGGCCCGTTGCCCCAGGTGCACCCTGATAAATGGTACCCACCCGCTGGGACATGGTTCGCCATAGCTAGCGTTTTGACAATGGGAGGCAGGCGAGCGGCGTAGACATTGGCGCCGAATCAGAAGCAAACGATGCCGCCTATCTCAACCCTGTGTCTTTCGATGGTTTTTGCCGCCAGCAGTTATCACCCGGTAGAAAGTAAAGCCGTCTTCGTTTTGATAGGCCTGGAGTGTTGAATCGGTGCCACGAAGGGCATCTTCCAGTGCGGCGATTATCTCGCTTCCTTTCCCAGGTGAGGGTTCATTTGCCAATTCGGCCAAATAAAGACTTGCGAGGTTTGCATAGTCCTGTGGCGTCATGATGCTTGAATTGGATTCAGGGGTCGCTCTTTTTGTGGGGGAAGCCTCGTAAAGCGCGGCCGCTTTTGCATAATTCTTCGGTATCCATCTGCCGAATAGATACTCCCTTGCAAGGCGCAGCTTCATCGAGGGAGATTCCATTTCGGAAAGAATGGCATTGCCCCTATCGGCTGAGGCGTTCGAAATCAAGCCACGCAAATGTAATCCGGCATACTGGATTCGTTGATACCACATGAGGCCATCTACGCCCCGTTTTTCAAAATAGTAGGCTGCCTTTTCGTAGTCGACGGGAGTGATTTCATCACCTGAATAATACGCATCCGCGAGGTTCGATGCTGCGAGTGTAAATCCTTCGGCCACTAATGCCTCATTGAAGCTGTGCCAAAGGTGGAAGGACGCGCGAGAGTCGTTAGGGAGTTTGCAGATCCATTTCGGAAATGCGGCGCCGTAGGCATTCAGGGGATCGCGAGATGTCGCTATGTCATGCGCCTCGGTTTCCGCTTGTCGTTTTAGCTCCGCTATTTGAGCATAGCGCGCATCGTATTCCTCCCTGTTCCTTTCTCGCGTCTCTCGGATCATCTTGATGGACTCTTCGAAATACTCCTTGTAATGGCTTTCCTTCAGCGAGCTATTTGCGCTCTTCACAAAAAGCTCCATGCGGTCAAGGG
>OMCC01000026.1_pt1 | contig 86537 bp, 103 predicted proteins | sample 1674161 | NCBI WGS metagenome assembly OMCC01 (sample SAMEA103958149, study PRJEB25191) | human gut metagenome | biome: human-associated habitat [ENVO:00009003]; feature: intestine environment [ENVO:2100002]; material: feces | place: Germany | collected 2013/2015 | reverse complement strand
CTCAAAGCCTGCTGATACCTGAAATTATTAACTTTGAAACTTATTATACGAGGAGCACTAGCAATGAACTTCGGGGAAAAACTAAAAGACCTCCGCACACAGAAGGGGTGGTCTCAGGAGGAACTTGCGAAACAGATGGGCGTAACCCGCCGTACCATTGGCGGCTATGAGGCCGGTACCACCTATCCCCGCACTCGCGATATGTATGCCAAGCTGGCCGAGCTGCTTGAAACGGACGTCAATTATCTGATGACCGAAAATGAGGAGTTCATGACCGAGGTAGGCTCCTTCTATGGGCGGCGCGGTCAGGCTCAGGCCAGCGAGATTCTCAGCCAGACTCGTGAGCTATTCGCCGGCGGTTCTCTTTCGGAGGAAGATCAGAAGGCGTTTGCCATTGAAATGCAGCGAATCTTTATGGATTCCAAGAAGGTGGCACGTGAAAAGTTCACGCCGAAGAAATACCGGAAGAATGCCGAAGATAACGGCACCTGATCTTCTGCCAGAAAGTCGGTGAAAGAATGACACAACTTCAAACCTTTGACGATACTCAAAAACTGATTCAAAAATATGGTACCCGTGACCCTTTTGAATTGATCGATGCGCTGCCCAACACAAAGCTCTGGCCTGCCAGATCACTCGATGCGGATGGTCTGCGTGGCTTCGCTACGATTGTAAATCGTGTCCGATACATAGCAGTCAATCCTCATCTTCCCTACGAGGAACAGCGTGTCATTGCCGGTCACGAACTGGGTCATATCTTTGAACACTCGAATCATCTGCGCTGTCAAGCCATGCAGGATTTCGACATTTATCAGGCCACCGGCAGACTGGAAAGAGAGGCCAATTTCTTCGCCGCCGATCTGTTACTGGATGATGAGGAAGTGCTGGATCTGATTCACTCCGGCAACACCGACTTTTTCAGCGTTGCCAAAGAACTCTGCATTCCAGCGCCTTTTTTTGCGTTTAAGATGTACAGCCTGATCCGCCGGGGTGAGCACCTCCAACTGCCCGTTGATATCGACAACCGCTTTCTGCGGGCTAAGCACTAAGGATCGGAGGTGACCCACATGGCGATACCCAAACGAATCAAGATCGAGCGTGTCTATGTAAAGGTCGCCTCGGAGTTTGATTCAACCGGCTATATGCAGCCAATATCCATCACCTGGGCGGACGGCAGAACCTTCCCTATCGAAACCGTCCGGGACTTCCGGCCGGCTGGAACCGCAGACAACGACTGCAACGGAGACTGTTTCACTGTCCTGATCCAAGGACAGGAGAGGCACCTGTTTTTTGAACACATCGACCCTCGCTTCACCGGACGGCTTGGCCGCTGGTATGTGGAGCGGGCAATCTAATGGAAGGAGGGACACAGTATGCAGAGAACGTACCTTGCGATAGACCTCAAGTCGTATTATGCCTCGGCGGAGTGTGCGGCACGTCATCTCGACCCGCTTACCACAAATCTGGTCGTGGCGGATTCCTCCCGCACAGAAAAGACCATTTGCTTGGCTGTGTCCCCCTCTCTGAAAGCATACGGCATTCCCGGTCGGGCTCGACTGTTCGAGGTCGTGCAGCGTGTCAAAGAGGTCAACAACGGTCGTCTGCGGGATGCCATCCGGAACAAGACCTCTGTGTACAAAGATGGTGTTCCCTCTCTTTCGGCGGCATCCTACGATGCCACCGCCCTTGCTGCGGATTCCTCTCTTGAAGTATCCTATCTGGTAGCTCCGCCCCGGATGGCATACTATGAGAAGGTCTCACGGCAGATTTACGGCATCTATCTCAAGTACATTGCCCCGGAGGACATCGTGGTATATTCCATCGATGAGGTATTCATCGACGCCACCGCATACCTTACTCATTATAAAATGTCTGCCCACGACCTCGCCATGACCATGATCCGGGAGGTACTGTACACCACCGGCATCACCGCCACCGCCGGGATCGGCACCAATCTATACCTGGCAAAGCTGGCAATGGACATCACCGCCAAGCATGCTGCCCCGGACAAGGACGGCGTCCGCATCGCAGAGCTAGATGAAGAATCCTACCGGTATCTGCTCTGGGATCATAAGCCTCTCACGGACTTCTGGCAGACTGGCCCCGGCACCGTCCGCAGACTGGAAAAGCATGGCATCCATACGATGGGTGAACTGGCAAGAGCCAGCATTCACTTTCCTGAGATACTTTACAAGGAGTTCGGCATAGACGCTGAGATTCTCATCGACCACGCCTGGGGGCTGGAACCCTGCGGGATGAAGGAAATCAACGCCTATCGCCCGGAAACCAACAGCCTGTCCGAAGGTCAGGTTCTCTCCTGCCCTTATCCTTATGACAAGGCTCGAATCATCGTCCAGGAGATGACCGACAGTCTGGTATTCCAGCTCACGGACAAGGGACTGGTCACGGACGGCCTGACACTGGACATCGGCTACGACCGGGAGAACTGCGACAAAGGCATCTATCACGGTCCTGTCCATATCGATCACTATGGCCGCACTGTCCCGAAGGGTGCCCACGGCAGTACACGGCTAGATAACCCGACTAATCTCAGCAGCCAACTGATGGCCGCTACCACAGAACTGTTCGACCGCATTGCCAACAGAAATCTGACTGTGCGGAGAATAACAATCGCAGCAAACCGTGTGGTCAAGGATCAGGGCATCTTGCAAGTGGATCTTTTCACCGACACCAGCAAACTGGAACGGGAGAAATCGCTACAGGCGACCATGATCGGTATCAAGAAGAAGTTCGGAAAAAACGCTGTTCTGAAGGGCACCAACTATCTGGAAGGAGCCACTATGCGAGAACGGAACGGTCAGATCGGCGGCCACAAGGCCAAATAATGCAACAAGGAGGATTCTATGGCAGACTTCAGGAATACCAAAGAAGGACGAAACGTCGCACAGAAGTATGCAGACATCCTCCATCTCAGCCGCCCAGAGCCACCCGTAAAGTATCCCCGGATGGCACTCTCAAACCGGGCAAAGATATTCAGCCCCTTCGCCGCGCTGCGTGGCTTCGATGATGAAATTTCCAGCGAGGGAGCCAGCAAGCTGCTGGTGAAGAAAGTCGAACTTTCCGATGAGGAGAAGAACACTCTCTCCGACAAGCTCCTGCAGGTCAAAAAAGGTATGAAGGTCGTAGTGCGGTACTTTATGAAGACCGCAGAAAGTACCGGAAAGTACATAAGTCTGACTGGCACAGTTGTTATGATTGACCCAGTTTATCGAGAACTGAAAGTCATGCAGGACAGTGATAGAAAAGCCATGGGCATTGAGAAAGAGTTGCCGGTCATCATTCCTTTCGATGACATTGCCGATCTTGCCGGTGAGGGCATCACTAGTATTGAGGACTACCTTGGGATAGAAAAGTATCCTGATGAAACATAAGACTATGACAAAACACAGATTGGAAGTGCAAAATGTCGTGAACTACTATTTCTGCGATGTCTGCCATTACTGCTTTGAGGCAGAGTCGCTGCCCGGATTGCGGGAAGCATGAATATAAGGGGATGCCTTCCCCACGCCTTGCTACGGAGGAAGAAATACAGGAACTACTCAGGACTAAGAGCGAGAAATGGGATTGAGAAAAAAATGCCTTCTGCGGAGTTACACAGAGGGCATTTTGTTTGCGTCACAATCTATATTCCATTTCTTCAAGCTGAACGGATTGTAGAATCAGAGCGAAGCCTTTTCCTCAATGCGGCAAATTGCTTCTTCAGTTCTTCTTCCCAACCCTCGTTCTCGTAGAGAGAAACAGCTTTGACAATATGGACAATATGCTGGTATCATAAAATGAGGAGAAATACTCATGACTTGCTGTTCCAGTTCTCACTCAAATATTTCTCTGGTGCCATCAACGAAGTCAAAATAGCCATCGTTCCAGAGAACAATACAGTTGTACTTGGCGGATTGGGAACTCTTGTATTTTATTCCTGCTATACCGAGATCCCGGCAGCAATTCGCCACATAATTGGGGAGCATATATTCTCTCACAACTCCCCTTGTTGTTCTCGCCTGTCGGCGCAGATGCTCCAGAAAGGCGCATCTTCCCTTTATTTTCTCAGACAAATCCAGGATTTCGACATGCTGGGTAGGATGAAGGCCAACAACTTGAACCCTAGGCTTTTTGCTGCCACAATGCTTGGTGATTTCCTTAATCGCGCCCTCTTTGGTATCCGCTATATAATAGTAACTTCTGCCAATGTCATTGTACCGGCCCTGAGAAGTAACATTGGTCGGCGCTTTCATCATTTCATCATCGTTGTAATAGTCGCATCCGTCTTCGATTCTGCGGGCATGATAATATACGTCCTGATCCAGGGCAACTCGGTCAGTCCAGGCCTCTATTCTGTCGTGTATCATTCTGCCAACAGGATCCTGACAGGCAAAAGATACATTCTCGAACAATTTGCTCTCAAAAGCAATCAGCGCATCCTGAGAAATGTCCTCAAAAACCTGCTGGGCGCTTACCGCGACCGATACTTGTTTTGGAGAAATCTTCTGATCAGGGGTTCCTTTGCGATAGAACTCCTTCTTTCTCACATCGTAAAGGACATCCTTCGACGTTGCCAGATTTGCCGCAGCACCTTTAGAAAGTTCCTCGAATACAGACTTGCTTCCTTTAGGTAAATCCTCTTTTTGGGGGTTCGAAATAAGTTTGATAATCGTCAGGTTCTGAGCTGGAACAGCCGATTCATCCCGGTCTTTTGCTTTGGCTGCATGCTCCCAGTACCTGCCAAAATCATCTATGTAGGCATGGACACCTTCCTGATTTATTACGCCGTCACGGCCATAGGCATCCAGCATGGCTTGGAGTCTCTTCACTTCGGGTGAATCACCGACAAGTCTTACCATAGAAAAGATTTCAGCCAGACGCTCTTTTCCAAAGCAATTACTATAAAATGATTCTGTCGTATTTACTACGTCGGCCATTATTCCTGTATAATCCATTGGAGGCAATTTCTCTAGTCTATATTGCAATGTGTCAGCAGCTGCGGTGAGGGAATCTGGTATCGAGCTGTCTGTTGCTTGAGCAAGGGTTTTCGACATGGCCGACAGGGATGCCATTGCATCGTTAACAGTATCCGGTAACGTTGGCTCCACCATCTGATCCAGTGTTTCCTTCATGGATGACAGGGCTGCCACAGCGCCGGAAATTTCCGCGTCAAGCGGCGTATCATTTTGATTTTTGTCTTTGCTCACTGCTTTACGCCCCTTTGTGTTTCCTCTCTATATCTAGTTCTTCCAATGCTTTAGAGTTCGTTGTTGATGTCCGCTTCTATCTGCTGAGTTTTGCTATAATAGCTTTCAAGAAGGCTTTTATGTGCCCACCTTGCAATCAAAGCCATAATCTCAAATCCAAATAGAGTTATTATACACAATAGCCCATTGTGGTACACAACAATCGCAACCAGCATTCCCACAAAACCGGTTATTGCAAAGTTCAGCATAGTAGAACGAAGGATTCGAATCCGGGATAATGAGACTGCTGCAAACGAGCCCTGCTTAACCTTATCCCATACGGTGATGCTAGTATTTGCCTCAATCGGATAGTCTCCTTTTATCTTTTCCTTCGTTTTCTTCGTCAACTGATCTGCCACTCGGTCTACCAAAAGTCCTAGGACATAACATGCACCAAGCATGAATATGGACGTGAGTAAATTTTGTATGCAGTAATCAAAAATGGCAATTGCAGGCGTGCCCAGAATCAGCAAAATGAGCAGACCTAACCAGATCAACGTCTCCATGCCAATTATAATGTATTCGACATATAGTTTTGTTGTTTGCATATTCCATTCAACTCACTTTGAATATACCTTTGCCGAAATCCAAACCCCTACCGCAGCGCCCAACGTATTGAATAATACGTCATTTACATATGCCATGCCTCGCCCGGTCAAATACTGGAGTACCTCACAGGACACAGACAAAGCAAGACCAACTGCAACTACCTTCTTGCCTTCTCGCTTCCACTGCCAGCTTGTTACCCCATACGGTACATAAAGGACCAAGTTCAGCAAGTTGCCCGCCCATACAACCACATTCGGCCTCAGCTTTAGCTTGAAACATATGCTTTCATTAAACCCAGGCGCACGACGCAATAGTGTGATATAGAGGATTAGAAAAACAGAATACAGTGGAGGGATGCATGGATACTTCCTGCGGTTGCACAAAACGATAATTATGGAAAATAAAAGCGGAATAACTTCCTGGATAGATAAATTCTTGGAAACGGTATAATAGATTTGATGAATTTGGAACAACATCTATTGATTGTCCTTCTTTTATCACTTGTCCATTGATAATGTCCGAAGGCAAAAAACTATACACTTGTTATAATCAAAAATCATTTATAGAGTGTATTGATTTTTTCCGTTATGTCAACATATCGACTTTTGCCGAATGGTTCATGGGATGCTGTAATTGTTTTATAGAAAGAGGGCTGAGGTATGACAAAGCAATCCGATGTCATCCTTTCCCATTCTTTGCAGGTGAAGAAGAGCTTGTCATATGGAATGCGTAAATACTCGTCAAGCGTTTCCTGCGTAGCTCCATTTTGGTCATTAAACTTCACAAGGATTCTATCCCAATTTATGCGATTGCACCTGCGCTCCCACTTTTCCTGTGCCTCACGCTCGCTATGATAATGTAAGAAAAAGATTTCGACTGTCCCCCCCCCGGTGGACAATTGACCTATCGGATAGTGACCGAATCGTTTATCATTTACCAATTCCGGCCTCGTCTTCCACTTTGAATCTTCTGGCCTAATAAATTTGAGAGGAGCTGTTACGAATCCCTTCAAATCCTTCAGAAAACATATGTAATCCTCTGCAAAGAAAAACAAACCTACTGTTGGGGAGTTTTTCGGAAGATTATAACTCTCGTAAATCATCCCGCCCCAACAGTTATTGGAAATAATAGTAAAATCTTTACCCAACAACTTTTTTTGGCGCGCTTGTGCAAAACCCTTGCGCCAATACTTACTCACCTTGAGTCTGAACCCTTCGTATGTCATATTATCACCTTGCACCTTTGAAACGTTTTATAATCCGGTTTATACATTTAACTCTCAGCAGCATGATTAATGCTGCGTATGCGAGAACAATATAGGTGCCCATAATCACAAACTGCAGATATATATCCCCCTGTAATGTAGTTTTTATAAGGGCTGCTGTAAGCCAAACTATCCCAGAAGCCAATAAAATTTTCAGGCCGTCGGTAATGCTAGACTTCATGGAAAAACTTGGAGTGTATTTTTTCACCCCCGGAAGGAGCAAAGCAGTAACAACAAGCATAGAAATGCTCGTTGCCAAAGCTATACCTGTAACCCCCAGAAATTTTGATAACGTAATGCTCAAAACGACATTGACGCCAACGGATATTGCTCCATTTATCATTGGGGTTTTTGTATCTTGAAAAGCATAATAAACCTTAACGATAGTTGCTCTCGCCGCTTGGAAAAAGAAACCTGCGGCATACCCGATAACAACTCCATTTGTTCTTGAAATAGCTTCCGTACTAAAACTGCCTCTTCCATATAGTACCCCAACTATTAGGTCACCACCTACAAAACACATGACCATAATCGGCATAATAATTACGAACAAATACTCTAGTGACTGTTGTAGATTATCCCCTACCTTTTCAATTTTCCCCTCTGCAATCCATGTTGCATAATGGGAAAAAAGAACCGTAGAAAGAGATGTAACAATCAAAGATGTAACGATCTCATTAATGGATGCTCCATAAGATAGTACCGAGACACCACCGTGACCTAAGCCTGATGAAATCTGCTTGTCAACAATATCGTTAATTTCGTAGATTGCATTGCCTACAATCAACGGGCCTGCCAGCGAAATCAGCATCTTAATGCTTGCTATCTCATCTGAGGTTTTCAGTTTAAACTTGAAACAATTTCTGGCATTCCAAGTTATTTGTATGCATTGAATAAATCCAGCCAAAACAAAGGCCCATAACAATGCAGAGATTCCCATCTTAGGATAAAACAGCAATGCAGAAACAATAACAAATAAATTTTGAAAGAAGGCTTGACCTTTTCCAGGAAGAAATCTTTTATCCGTTTCAAGTACAACATTAATGATCTGGTAATAGCAACTAAAAACAAAAACAATCGCTATTATTCGAATATACGAGGATAAATCCTGCAACTGGGCTCCCTCATACGAAGGCGCCAATATTCTGGATATGTCGTCAGAGAACGAAACGAATATAATTGTAATAACAAAAGCAATTGGGATAAATATCTTTAGAACCGCATTAATAAGATTGTTCGATGCATCACGCCCTTCTTTTAGTAACCGATTGGTATGCATTGAGAGCAGTGAAATTGAAATAGACGAAAAGAAGACAGTACATAACGCGACAATCACTTCTGATGCGATAAAAAATGCGTCTGTTTCTGCAGTCGCACCACAAACTGCTGCAATAATCGACTTCTTAGCAAGCCCCAAAACTTTAATAAAGAGCACTGCAACCGTTAATTGCAATGTCGAACCAATTATGCCTTTCTTCTTTGACATCTTTCTATAAGTTCTCCTTATCAGTTCTACTTTATTTTACCAACAAGAGACATTTGCCTTTTATTTCATCAAAAAGCAAATCCCATTTATGTAAGAATTTCTGAATCCCAATTAGATTGAATATTTGAATTCTACTTTTTTCTATTGCGCAACAGGCAACAAAAATCGTAGGGGCAATAACAATTAAACCGCCAAGATACATCATTATTCCACCAGCGTACAGTTGTTCCATCGGTAAAGTCTTCCACAGAATATTTCTAACATTACTGTTGTCGTGAATAAGATATACTGCAAAAGTAAGTGGACCGAACCAGATGATAGCTCTTTTTAATCTATCATTTCCAATATTGAGATTTAAAAGGAACCAGAACAAGAAGACTGACGCCATTACAACCGTAATAGAATTGTACCGAAAAAACAATCCCGATAAGACATAACTGCCGACTATACGATTTGATACAAGTCCCAATGGAACTCTTACCAGTCCCGTAATCAAAGAACATAAGACATATCCCACGAGAGCCTTATTTTTCCCACAAGGTATTCCGAATTTACGAATATATCCGCCAATTATATACAAGGGAATAAGCCACTCATAATCCATGCCTGTTGTAATTAGGTCTCTTTCCCAAACCAAAACTGTCGGCAAGATAACACAAATTATATTAATGGCTGCGATTAACGCAATATATTGTTGTTTACTCAAACAATCCAATAGTTTATTAATGAATGGGCAAAAACACAGCAATATCGCATAGGCCGTCACATACCAATATGCCTCTGTTGTAAAAGGAATTGCCGATTTCAATAATTGCGAAACACTTATTTCGTTTCCGAGAAACTTGCAAATCAATGTGCAAACAACCGAATAAAATTCAACCTCAACCCACAATCTTACAATTCGCGAAAGTTTGAATTCTGTAGTTACTAAACAGTAGCCAGAAACCAGTACAAAAAGATTAACGCAAACAAATACAAATGCGTCTATACACCAATACACAATATACTCTATCGTCCCAAAGTCAGGCCATACTGTGCCCCCCCATGTCGGAAATAGTGATGTATGACCACAAACAACATAGCAACTATTCGTATCAATTCAATGTTAGCGTTCTTCGTTTTCAATTCTCCACGCTCCTTTCAACCAAGTACAAAGAATTTATAGCCGCACAAATCTCCACGAACTCCGGACAAGGCAAAAATTATAAATGAAAAATAGAATAGAGCCCTACGATATTTATCAGCTTTATCATTTTTAAATAACTCTGACACGAGCGGAATGCTAGTTATTGTGCATAGCATTGTGTAACGTCTAAATATTGCATAACTAAAAGGTAACGCAATCACACTTATTGCAGTCCAAATTAATGTAAACAAATATAGATTTTTTTTGCTACTCATTTTTCTGTCTGGCGCACACAATATGGTTCGATGGAATGCTCTCAGAACATAGACAGTTTCGATAGTTTCAATTATACCAATGATTTGTTCCCAGACGTATGTATATTCGTTCGAATCAGTAAGATACCCTTTTCCATATTCGAAACTTCCGCTTATGAAACTGCCCATGTACTTAAATGAAAATAATGCTCCAGCTAAAACTACAATTCCCATCAAAAATTTCTTCGCAGCGCCTTGGCTTTGAATTAAAAGAAACAAAAAGCGAGATATTACCAGCACCATGGTGGAAGTATGCAGCAAGGCTGCAAAAATCCACAAAGGTAAATGCAAGACCACTTTTTTATTTTCTACGGTTTCCCGGTATAGACAAAAAGCAACAATGGAAATTCCCAACATTGACCGGATACCAGAAATGGTCTGGAGATAAAATGCGCCAACTCCCATTACATAAAAAAGCAACATGCTTCTGAATGGACCCTGAATTTCAAGACGTTCTATTTCTCGGCCGATAATATAGAATACATTGCCAAAGCACCAGAGACATGTAATCGTTTGGATCCAGTTTATGTTGCCAAACTTTGACAATACATAAGAATACAGCACCCACGAAGGCGTGCTACTCCCCATTGCATATTTAAGCACACCGCTCAAATCCTTGTGGATCCAATACTCAATATACTCTCTTAGCCTATAAAGATCCGCAGTTATATAAGGTTTATAGTTGAATGCAAAGATTGCCAAAGCAATCAAATACAAAAGAAGAACCGCTTTATATTGTTTCCTTACCACTTTCGCAATTAAGATGTATGCGAGGAACAATGCGAATGCATAGACCAACAAACTCGTGGTTCTTTCCGTCAGGAACATTTGCTTATCCTCCAAACTATCCTAGCATTTTTTTATACATATCCATTAGATTTTTGCCACAGTCTACATTTGAAAATGCACTTCGTCTCAATACATCTGCATATTTAGCTCTATCAGCATTCCGCCTAAGAGCTTCTTTCAGATGCTCAACCCACACAGCCATTGGTGCATTTAAATCAACGTAGTCTACAAGATCGGTATATACCATTTCATCAGTAACTGTGTTGGAAACAACCATCGGAAGTCCCATTGCCTGCGCTTCTACGCCTGTCAACGGCAGCCCTTCAAACAGGCTAGGCAGCAAGAATGCATCCATTCCCTGATACAGTTCCAGTACATCATTCCGGCTTCCTAAAAGCTTTACCCGATCTGAAAGGCTCTTTTCCTCCACATAGTCCTTTACCTGCTCCTGAAGCGGACCACTGCCAATCCACCAGTATTCTGCATCGGGTAAGTCTTTCAGCAAGTGCGTAAATACATCGACCGCAAAAAAAGGATTTTTCTGCTCTGCCAGACGGCCTACAGTTCCAACAATCAATTTATCCTGCACGTTCATGTCTTGCCGCACACGTTCACGAACAGCAGGGTCAAACCGATATTTTTTAGTCTGGATTACATTTGGTATCACGGTAAACTTTCGTTTTCCAAACATGGCCTCGCCTGCCAATTGTGAACACGCCACATAATCCGTTGCCAAGGATCGTAATACTGGAAGAATCATTTTATTCCTCAACTCTTTTTGTGATGTTTCTCCCATTTTTGTATTATGACTGTGAAGGATTCGAACTGGTATGTTCTTCTTCTTTGCGCAGAACATCATAGGAATAGATATATGAAGCGTATTATCGTGAACAATATCATATTTTTTTGCGGAAAGTATCTCATTGCATTTCTTTAAATGCTCCTTGATATCTGACACTTTAGGCAAGATATAAATATCGCTCCCTCGCATTCTTATCTCATCATAATAAGGAGACGGGCGATTCGCGTATAAAGCAAAGTCCACATGAATTTCGCTTTGATCAAGGTCTCTAAAGTAATTCATCGCAAAGCTAGCAACACCATTCGCAACTCGCAAGTTATGAATTAGGATAAGTACATTTATCACTTTCTTCCCTCCCCCGCCAATCGGTCTTTGTACATTCTTTCAAGTATTTCTCTATCTACACCCACATCAAACTTTCGAGCCATCAGCTTTCCGCTGTGGATAATCGCCTCATAATCCGAACTCTTAAATGTCCTAGGACTACTCTTTCCTTCGGACCAATCAACATAATGAAGATAATCTTCAACATCATTTCGATAAGGCGAAAGCATTACCAATGTATGAAAGAAGCTCTCGTCCGGACATAAGCAAGTTTCATAAAACCTATAATATGCTGGGTGTTCATTATTATAGGCACTCATCCACTCTATTGTTTTTCTGTTCAGGCACCACCATGTCGCGCCAAAGTAGAAATGCTCACACGGTGCATCCTTTCTTCGAAAAAATGCAAATGTTCTGTTGTACCCTCCCGTAACCTCAATATAGATTCTTTTCAAAATTCGCAGTTGAGATTTCGGGCTCACAAGCCATCTGGGAAATATGATCTGATTTCGCTTATCATAGTGATTGTCTCTTCCCAGGCGGTTCTCTTTGGATGTAAAGAAATTGATGAAATTTTTGTTTTTCGCTCTCTTAAGAAAATCAACGATTGTTTCAGCCTCAACCAGCGGGAAGTCCTGGCCGCTGCAGAGCCAGTAATAATCAAATTCTCCATAACTCCGGGCGGCCTCAATTAAATTCAGCGTTGCCTCAACCTGAGAAACCTGTGCCCACTTTACATCAACTCTTTTGGATTCAGGCAAAACTACAACATTTGACTGAGTGAGACTCTGTATATCACCCGGCATTTTTTTGTCCGCATGAACAAAAATCGTAATATCTGGATGCTGCAACGCAGAAATCAGCATTTGCACCTGTTCCAGATTCTTATGAACCATCAAAAGAATTGCAAGCCGCATAGCTATTCCTCCATGCATCCTTGATTTAGCATCCAAGAGCTGTTTTGAGCCACTCAAGGGACTCTTTTCTAAGTTGCTGCATTTGAATGTCAGCTTTCTCATACGTCAAATCAGGAAGTAACTGTTCCTGCTGATAACAGTAATTTCTGCTTGCCAGTCCAAGCCGCTCCAGGATTCCATCGATACGGTCATCCTTTTTCATCTTTTCGCCTTCCATATCGCAAAGATGGTAAAAGTTCTTATGAAAAATGAGTGAGAACGCTGTTCCATGGAAAGAATTTGTAGCCACGATTTTTGCGTGAGCGAGAAGATTTAAGAACTCACTTGGACCGCCATCATATAATACTTTTACTCCATATCGTTCACTCAGGCTTGTATGAAAACTCGTAAACACTGTGTAAACTGGCAGGCCAGTTTTTTCAGAGAGTTTTTGAACCGCCTTCAGGGAATCTTTGCTATAAGTGATAGAATAGTAAAAAATGTAATCTCCTTCTACCACGGAAGCCTTTTGATACAGTGGCTGATAATCCGACTCATTCAAAAGCAATGTCGGATCAAGAACTACCCCGATTTCACCACTGTAAATCGATTGAAGTTGCTTTTTTACGGCTTCCTCTCTTACAGAAATTCCCTCAAAAGTATTAATTGCACTTTCATATTCTTTTAGGCCTGCCGAACTTGCCACAGAACCACAGGAAACTGCGTAGGCAATTTTCCTCTTATCCACATTTGGCAGAAAGTAAGCAGGCGAGAAATCTGGCGCGCCTGTATTCCAAATCTGATCACTTCCCGCAATAAGGACATCGTACTTACTCGCTTGTTTCAGGGTATCCTCCTCTGAAACAATACACCCGGTTTTCATCAGATACCGATTCCGCATATCTTCGAACCGTGCGTATCGAATATTTAATTTGCGATAATGCGGTAGAGATGCCAAATTCTTTAACAAATCATTTTTGCATCGTATCGGGCGAAATGTCTTATATTGATTTGTTTGTTTTACAGACCGAAAATCTATGATCTCATTATCTACGCCCAGTTCTTTCACAAGGATCTGCTGAAGCGCATAAGCCTGCAAAAAAGAGCCATTATTATTTGGCGCATGAAAAGTAATCGTTCCTGTTTTCATTTTTTACCCCGAATTACTTGAAGAATCTTCTTCTTCCAAGAATTAGGCAGTACCTGCCCAATATCACTTGTCAGGATCTTCATTCGATATTTTTTAAAGTAGAAGTCATCCACGCCCTGATAACCGCTTTGCCGATAACAATCCATTACTTGCTTTCGTTCTGCTGTTTTAACAGATGGTGCCTGCAGCTGCGGATTATGCTTTGCCACCTGTTCCACTGTGGATTCCCTCAGTAGAAATTCTTGTTTCAATCGTTCAAAAAAGGCTAATCCGGCATTCGTATTCACCATGATTGCTGAGATTCCAGCCAAGCCTTCCTTTTCTACTTCCTTCACGAAGTCAGGATGCTCGTCTTCAATTCCCCAGTAATCACACAAGGAAATATCGCCCGGGCGTTTTGTTCCCGCAAACTTACAGTGGTAGCAGCTGTCTCGAAAAGTCTGACAGTTCAGGAAAAGCTTATAATAAGAAGATTTATAGGAGATCAAAGGTTCTTGCCGGTAGGCAATTTCGCCAGTATGGCTAAATTGCCGGTAGGCAATTTCGCCATACACATTTTGTCCTTTTGTCTTTGTGCGGAACTGAATGGACTGAATCTCCATCTGTTTTTTATCAGCCAGGAAAGCGAGATAGTCTTTCAGCATTCGATTGCTCGGAACACCATGGCACACTATATCTACCACCAAAAGATTCTCATAGCTTCTTCCAAGAAATCGTTTCAAAGCCTCGACTTGGCAAGGAACACCACAAAATAAAACCGTTCGACCGGTCTGCAACTCGCTCTTTATCTTCAGAAAGCTGCTGTTCATGCTGCTCTGTACATATTTTGATCCCTGAAGTCTAGGCAGATCTTCAATTTTCTCAATCGATATCACTTCAACATCAAACTGTTTTGTGTACGCCGAACCAAAAACAATGCCGCCTTCCGTCAGGACCTGCTTAGCGAGTGCGGCGAAAATGCCACCCGAAGCCGACTTTGCGGAGATGTCCTTGTTCTTATAGCTGGCCGCATACACAGTTCTAGGCTTGCAAAGCTCTACATCGTTGTTGATGCAACATACTTTTTGACAGCTCCCGCAGCCAACGCACTTTTCCGTATCAATTTGAGGAAATCTGAAGCCATACTCATCCTCAATCATTGTAATGGCCTTTTTCCCACAAATCATTTCGCATGCATTGCAACCACAGCATTGATATTTATTTTTAAATAGCTGAATTGCTTTATCAGTCATATAGTGCTCCCATATAGTCTCATCGGTCATTGACCCTCTTTTTGAGAATCTCGATTACACCTTCATCCTCAAATTTTCTTGCCATCAACTTGCCGCTTTTCATCATTCTATCAATATCAGATACATCAAGGTTCTTCGGGCTATTACCTCCAAAGCTCCAATCAATATAGTGCAGGTAATCTTGTCTTCTATCCTTGTACGGTGAATTCATCAAGAGCGTTTGAAAGAAACTTTCATCCGGGCAATTTGTATGTCTATAAAACTCTATAAACTCCTGATGGTTCTTGATGTACTCCTCCACCCACTTTTCCATCTCACCAGAAATACACACCCACTGACTTCCAAAGTAGAAGTCTACGTTTTCAAGTTGTTTTCTTCTGAAAATTGGCCATGTCCGATTGTATCCACCGGTCAACTCAACAAGGGCACGTTTTGCAATTCTCTTTGGTAAGGTGTTCCCAAGGACACTGTAGGGGTAGTAGATTTCCGTTCGTTTGTCGTAATTGTTGGTGTACCCCCCATTTTTACTGGCCCATATTTGCACGAAATTAAAGTCTGCGTTTTTATTAAGAAAATCTGAAAGCTCTGATGCCTTGACGAGAGGATAGTCTTGCCCGGAGCAAAGCAAATAATGACCATATTCACCCCATGTAGCCGCGTACCGCATCAAATTGAGCGTTGCTTCGACCTGTGAAAACACTGCCCAGCCCACGTCTACACGGTATTCATCCGGGAGAATATGGATCTGCTTCCCAGTTTTAATTTCTGAACCAATATTGCTTTTTTTGTCAATATGAACATAAATATCCAAATTCGGATCATCTAAGGCATCCAACAGAAGATTAACTTGATTCGGATTTTTGTGACACTGAACCAAAATTGCCTGTTTCATTTCATCCTCACTTCCTCAGCACTTTCTCAAACATAAATTTCCTCAGCCAGTTCGGAGCCAACGCAGATCCGCTGCGAATCACGCAGCTCTTTATGTACTGACCGTTTCCAATGAACCCGCTGTCCTTCATGAACTTGAACAGCTTTGCCTGCGTTTTAGCGTACTTCCATCCAGCTCGTCTCATGTACATATCAGAGCCAGCTCGCATGTGCAGAAGCGGCTCTTGAATGTTATAGCCCTGGTATCCAGCCATCAGCATCCGCAGCCAAAGGTAATAATCCTCCAGTAGATAGAAGTCCTTATACGACCCAGCTGCCTCAACAGCCGATTTTTTGTACATTACGCAAGGGTGATTGAACGGATTTCTTTTCTTTGCAAACTCCATAATCTTCGCATTAGTCTCCGGAAGAGCACGCCTTGCATCTACGACCTCTGGATCAGTAGTAAATTCCTCTACGATACCGGAGCAAATGCTCACTTCCGGATGCGTGTTGAACACGTCAATCTGTTTCTCACAGCGGTTCGGATAAGCAACATCATCACTATCCATACGGGCAACCAGTTCATTCTTGCAGTGATTGATACCCGCATTCAGCGCATTGCCTAGTCCCTCGTTCTTATCCAGACGATAAACTTTCAATACCCCGTTCATTTCTTGTTGCTTCGTTGTTATTACGGCATCCAACTCCGAATTCAATGGGCCATCACAAACCAGCACAAAATCATCCGTGGGGTAGGTCTGTGCTTGGATGCTTTCGATTGCCTGCTTCAAATACTCCGGTTTCTCTTTATGATAAACCGACATAAGTACGGAGTATCCTCTGTATTCCACAACACTCATAGTCCCTCTCCGCATATCAAAGATTACAGCCCAGACTCATTCTCTAAGAGTCTGAGCCGTTTTTTTTCTTATAAAGCTCTACTAATCGTCCTCAGCAATGTGAACCACACTGCTGCTATGTCTTGTACCGTTACAATGAACGTTTCTGCGACAAATCTTAGCCACTGTAGCTCCCGTCTTTAGTCCCGATGGCACTATCATCGCTACGGTAACCGCTGTCTTTAGTCCTGACAGCACTAACGCTCGCTATGGTAGCTCATGTGTTTATTCCAGACTTCACTCATCCACGCCACCGTAGCTCCCTTGCTTATGCCGGATTGCCCCACACGAATGAGCATCTCTGCGACGATGTGGTTATCACCATCACGCTCACATCCGACTTGTTATCTCCAAGACCGGGATAAAATCGCAGATGATGTAATCGTCGCTCAGCCTCAAAACCGCTATGTGATAATCACCACAATGTCGGTAATACCCTCACGGTGCAATCAGACATAAACCCACCAGCTACGGTCGCATCCATACAAGTGCTTTTTCGGGCATAAAAGCTTCAATTCACACTCGTTTTGCCCTCTCTCACGCCCATGGTCTCGGCATTTTGCACTACCAGAAGCAGCATTTTAACTTCATACAGGGCAGCCTACCGACCTTCCAGCTTAACGCCACTGTAAGAGGTGTATTTATGCCTGATTCCACTCTGGATTTTCTTCCAATTTTTAGTGGCAAGAAATGCGCCAAAGCATCGATATTTAGTCGTTTTCTCCACTCATTGCAGTGGTTTGGCCCTCAGAAACTCCCTCGGTACTTTCAGGCATAAACAGGATTTTCACTGTTGCAAACATGATTTTCAAATCCTCTACAATGCTCGGATGAGCTATGTACATCAAATCCATAGTCAGTTTGTCGTAAGGAGTAGTATTGTACTTGCCATAAACCTGTGCATACCCGGTCAATCCAGCCTTGGCCTGCAGGCGCAGGGAGAATTCCGGCATTTCCTCACAGTACTGAGCTGCAATCTCAGGGCGCTCCGGACGGGGGCCGACGATGCTCAAGTCACCCTTCAAGATATTTATAAGCTGCGGCAATTCATCAACGCGGCAAGCACGAATGATTTTGCCAACGGGCGTGATGCGATCATCGTTTTCGCCGCTGGAAAGACGGGCGACACCGTCCTTTTCAGCATCGACCCGCATGCTTCTGAATTTGAGAATACCGAATTCTTTTCCATCTTTCGTTAAACGAATTTGCTTGTAAAATACTGGACCGTGATCCGTTGCTTTGATGGCAATAGCCGTCACTAGGAAGATCGGACTCAGAATCACAAGCGCAATAGCAGAAATGACAATATCCAGCAGTCGTTTTACAAGCAGATACTCCGGCTGAGGATTATACCGGCCAACACGAAGCATCGGCAGGTGGAACATATGCATATGATGTGCACCGGACATGATGGTGTCACCGATGCGCGGGACAACAAATACAGTAATGTTGTTTTCTACACAGTATTTCAGAATAATATTCCGATCATGGCTGTGGATGCCGCTCAAAAACACTGTGTTGATGCCGTCCAGCATGGAAAGATTCTCGATGCACTCCCCCGCCGTAGCTGTGGAGACCACTTTGTACTTGGCATCTAGACCGTACTTACCAATCAGCTGCTCCATACCACGTCTGATATCATAAATAACAGCTGTGGCCTGCGGCGGAAAGGTTTTAAAGTAGGCGTGGTGAGCGTTATAAGCCCAAATTGAGGCCATAATAACCTGCCCCACAAGAGCTGCCACGCCAGGAAGAATGTTGGGCAGGTGCTTGGACAAAAGCCAAATCACGATATACATGATAAAATCGCTGACCGCAGCCGCCAAAAATTGCTCGTAGATAATTTCGGAGATACGCTGCATCGACATCAGAAAGGCGTCATAAACGCGTCCAAAGATGATGAACAGCACAAAGAAGAGTGCCACGACCAGGTAATCGCCCTTTGCATAGTACGGCGATGCAACGCGCTTAGCATAGTATAGATACCAGCACATTGCAAATGGTATCGTCACAAGCACAGCATCTAACAGCTTTATCATCCGCAAAATCAAGTCATGCCTAAACCTTGTCATGTTCTTACTCCTCGTTCTTCTTTGCACACATATTATTTTCAATACTGCAATTGAAATCAGGGAAAGCGGTTTTGAGCAGCAAAAGGCATTCCCACAAATTATTCATGGAAAATCCTTAGCACAATTCAGCAGTCTACCAACGCAATATTTTGCCAATATATGTATTGATATAATAGCACACAATTCGACATTTATCAACAAAATCGGATTCACTTTAATTATACAAGTACACAAATTCAGCATATTATACAAATACACCCTTGTTCATAAGGTGAATGAGGCTAAAAATCGATAGATTGTTATATGTAGCAGTCAATTTATACACGATTCATATTTTGCTTAAAACGCAACTGATTCAAATAAAAACAGATTGCTACGCTTGCAGCAATCTGTTTTTATTCGAATCAATATTAACTACTAACGCTCAGATCATCACCTGCGTCCGAACTTCTTCCGCTTCTTTGACGGGTGTTTTTCCTTGTTCAATTCACGCTGATACGCATCTTCAGAACTGAATCCAAAGATTCCTTCTGAGACCCGTTCAACCAGTGCCGTAAACATCTCGTAATCGCGCAAGTAGTTATTCCTTGCCTTGTCATCCATTACCTTAAAAAACCTCGCCATCAAACTCATGTATGCGTTATAGTCGCCATTCTGCGCAGCCTTGAGCAGGCATTCAAACCGCCTTGCAGATGGAGTCCACAGTTCTTCCCTTTTCATCTCAAACCAGCTTCTTTCTCAATTCTCTTGCAATTTTTCTTCGTGCCTTAGAAATCGTGTTGGGTCTAACCTTAAGCTTCCTCGCCACAACCTCTATAGGATAATCCAAATAAGTACGAATAATCATTAGCTCTCTGGGTGAGAGCCTTTCCAATTCCTGCTTCAATGATACCAGAAGCTCTACTCGAGCGAATTCATCTTCCGCACGAACATCAATGACATCAGCCACATCATCAATATTGATAATAATCGGCTGATTTGCATTACCCGCAAGTCGCCTTTTCCCCTTGTTCCTATATCCAAGGAGACGTTTCTCTGACCTGTATTTAATTTCCTCTTTGTCTAACAAATCAAGGATATGGCTGTTGAACGAATTACTAAGCCAGTTTTTTTCTATCGTCTGGTTAAGCTGATTATAATTGGCCCATAAACGAAGTGTGCGCCAAAGTTCATACATTTCTAATTCAGTCATTTTGACCTCCTATAGCGATTTGAATTTTTTCGGTCAAATCACACCTAGGAGGTCCCCTGCTTCGAGCGCAACTAAGCAGTTTCACCACAAAATCACCTATCCCCTCAGTTACAATGGATTGCGTCGCTTAGGTGATTTGGGAATCATAAATATAAATTTCACAATTCCCGCATGTGGTTTATAAAGAAGGCCACCAGAGAAGCCAAAAAAAGACTTCTTAGGTGGCCATCATACTGACTGTATTTAATTTACTATCCGCATCCAGTTGAATGATTCGTATCATACTACATTTGTCCGTATTAGTTATAATACAACCTTCAAACAAACCATTTCAACGTGTTCTCACTCTTTTTCTGTCGAACTTTGTTAAAATTCCAATAGAATTATATTCCAGTACTTATTTCAGGATTTTATTCCCGCACTCATTTTATTGTAAGCAATCAATTATACTTGATGGATAATGTGAACAAGCCAAAATGGGAAAGCCGAACAGAGCATGCTGGATAGCGCTTGCAAAAACGAAAAAAGCACGAACACTTCATGCCTCTTTCGGTACAAGAAGTTCGTGCTTTTGTAAGCGCATAATAGGTTCTTCTATTCGCAATATTAGCAGCATTCTGAAAAGTAAGCAGAGCAACTGGCGTTCAACCTGCTGGTGCTGGTGGGAGCTATTAAGGGCTGTGACCGTATCGTGAAAGAAATTATGCAGAGATCTATTGCAAAGAAACGATATCCCTGTACCTGAACTAGACGATTGACTTCTGCTCTGCCAATAAAAACGCTGGCAGAGCTTTTTGCTGCCATGGTCACCGGTGAGGTTGGCTTAAACATTCAGACAGAGTGACTTATTATGTTATCCGTTTGTTTCCAATACATAGGTTGGGGCTTTAGCGCGTGAAAGTGGGGCTAAAAGTCCGTGCAAGCGGGGTTCTGACTCCGATATATGCACCGTGGTCGGACAAACTGCCTGACGTTTGCAATAAGAAAATTTGATGTTTGCTGGAGCCGGGTTTGGCTCCAGTTTTATTTTTGCTTGACGGCTGTGGTTGAGCGGTTACCTGCAAATCGTCCAGAACGGAAAAAAGGACCCCTGCCACGAAAGCAGAGGTCCTCGCATTATTCAGCAATATTCCTTATTTTCTAGTTCTCGTTTCCAAGCCGTCCATATTGAGACCCTTGTGACCAACGATATAGTAGTTGCCATCGTCATCGACCTCTACGCGGGAACGCACCCAGCAGGGTTTGCTGCAATTATCCGCCAGTAAAAACTCGATGCCAGAGCCAGAGGTGTACTCGTTGAAATCTTCCTCGTATCTGCCGCTGGTGTCCAGGTGCAACCGGCTCGTACCGGCAATCGGGCGGTGTAGGTAGTTTAGGTCGTCAACTGCCTTTAAGAGCAGCTTCGACGTGTTCGTGAGCTCATTCCAGCGTTGCACATCGTCTGGGTCATCCCTGTCGCAGTCGATGTTTTCCTGAGTCTGATTATCATAGTAGCCGGATTGTACCAACAGGTGCTTTACCTCGCCAAGAGCATCATCCATTCGTTTTTCGAATTTCCCGATGTCCATAGAAAGTCCTATGTTTGGTTTGGTTTGTCATCTGTTTTACACGATTCCGATTTCGTTGAGCAGCTTGACCTTGTCTTCGCTCTGTCGACCTTGGTGCAGCATGAGCGTCTGATTCCGAATCCACCAATGGGACTGCGAACCTGTCGGCAAAGTTATGGACGCTTCTTTGAGCGGAAGTTCTCCGTGCTCGTCAAGATAGGCTTTGATGGCATTGTAGCTTTCTTTCCAATTATCGGCGAGACTCCCATAGACAATACCGATGTCTGCCAGCATCTTTACTCTTTCTTCCGGCATCGTGCCATTGCGCATCTGAGTACGCCGATTGGCAATCCACTGCGTACTCTGGCCTCCGTCCGGCAACTCGAAAGAGTTTTTATAGACAGGAAGCTGATGATGCTCTTCCACATACGCTTTTATGCACTCGTAGTCACGCATCCAGTTCTGTTCCATAAGATTGCCTACAATGCCGATAGCGCGGAGAAGCTCAACTTTATCGGCTGGCAATCCGGATTCTTTTAACACTATGCGCTGCTGCTTAATCCAAGACTTCGTCTGCACGCCATTGGGCATCGTTGTAGACTTCTCTCCCGTTGGGAGTGTACCGCTCTCTTCTAAGCAACGCTTTATGAAATCATAGCACTCCTGCCATTCTTCCGCAGGGTTCTTAGATACCTTACGGCTCGGCTTGGAACCGGTCTGAGCGGCTTTCTTTACCTTCTCGCTCTTACCCTTAGACGGTTTCGGGGCATCCGCTTCGGCAACAATACCAATATCGTTCAGAAGCTTTACTCTGTCCTCCGGGGCGGTTCCTGCTTTGAGAAATTTCTTCTGGTTGGTAATCCAATTACGAGATTGGATACCGCTTGGAAGCAGAATCGAATCGTCCTGTAAGGGCAGGTGATGATGTTCATCGAAGAACATCTTTACCGCATTGTAGTTCGCGTTCCAGCTGTTTTCAAGTTGCCCGTATTCGATGCCGATTTCTTTCAGCAGGCTTACTTTCTCGAAGGACAATGTGTTGTCCTTTAATTTCTTGCGCTGCAAACCTATCCAGTAGCCTGAATGGCTTCCGGTACTCATCTGCTGAGAATTGACACCAACGGGCAGCTGCTTGTGCTGCTCATAGTATGCCTTAACGTAGTTGTAGTTTTCCTGCCAGTCATCGTTCCTTTTAAACTGGCCGTAGACAACACCGATTGAAGCAAGCATCTGCTGCTTATCTTCGTTCATCATTCCGTTTCGGATAGCAGCTTTCTGAGCAGCAATCCAGAATTCGCTGTTTACGCTAGTCGTCAAGGGAATAGAACTCTCACCAATAGGCAGGCATCCGTTCGCATCCACATAGGCTTTGATACCGTTGTAGTTTTGCAGCCAAGTAGCTTCTTTGGCATCCCAATCCCAGCGACCTTCGCAGCTCCAATCAAAGCCAAGGTTTTCAAGTTCTTTCTTCTTGCTTATGTAGGCATCCGACTTGTCCGTTGTCGGGCGATGATAAAGTCGCCACTGACGCTTTACCCATTCGTGGAGATTACCGCCCATCATGTCATTATAATCCTCCGGCACATCCAAGTTGCCGAATTCGTTATAATACCTCTGCGCTCGATATGCGTAACTATAAGATTTTCTGCCAACCTGCTTTTCCCAGTCCATTCCGATGTCATCCAGCAGGTCGTGGCGCTCCCAGTCAAGGTCTGTCTCGCAGTTGGATTCTTGATACAAGCTCTTCTGCGCTATCAGCCAGTCACGCAGATACATATTGCCTGCCGTCAGGACATTAGGCGACACATCTATATTGCCGTGCTCGTTGTAGTAAGCGTAAGCATCATTGTAGCGTTTCTCCCAGATATCTCGGTCCACAAGTTCCCAGACCATGCCAACTTTTTCGAGAGCTTCGACTTGTTCGGGTTTGAGCGTTCCTTTTTTATATTTTTTGCGCTGTTCGCCAATCCAGTTACCGAGCGCATACTGCTCATTCTTGTACATTTTTGGTACGAGCAGGTCACCGTTGGCTGCATAATATAGCCTGCATTGCAGATACCATTCCGGCCATGGGTATCGGTTTTCGAGTTTCCAGACCATGCCGATTTTCTCGAGCATCGCAATGCCCGTCTGAGTCAGCGCAACTTTGATTTTCGGGTTCCCATTATAGAACGCTCTCAACCGCTCAATCCACCGGCCCAGCTTATGCCCTTCCTCATCCTCATAGATTCGAGGTACGAGGAGGTCACCGTGCTCTTCGTAGTATTTCTTGGCAATCCCATACCAATCCTCGAAGTCGAGCTGCTTGCGCTTCTTTTTAGGACTTGATGGTTGCTGTCTTGGCATGATGTTGCCCCTTTTCGAATTACTCTACTGCTTCGGTGCTTTCTTTGGCTTCCTGTAATTCAGGCGTACCCTTTTTCTTGCCCTTATTATAGCATACAAGCGCATATAGAATCCAGATAATAATACCAGCAATCGAAATGGTAATACTCTCTTTTAGGCCGGGTGTGTGGTAAGTCACAACGATGTCTGCTTCTCCTGCCGGGACCGGAATAGCCATAAGACCGCAATCCACTTCCTCAACATCGACCGGTTCGCCGTTGACCGTAGCAGTGAAGGCGTTCTTCTCGTAAGGAACGCTGAAAAATACAAGTTCATCTTCTGCATAGCTCGTAGCAGCAGTAAAGCCATAATTATTAGGCACAAAAGACTTTACCACATTTTTGTTACGCTCTGCACAGTCCTCTTCAAAAGCTTCATCTGTGCAGTTATTAAATTCAGATTCCGGTAGTGGCTTCAGCTTATCTCCGTACTTTTCGATTTGGTCATCCGTAAGAACCAGTGCTTTTAAAAGCAAATTTGAACGAACCGAAACATCAATTTCAGAAAGCTGGTCCTCTGTGATATAGTAGTCATAGGTGAAACCAATCGGGATATAATTTTGGTTTTCATAAATTATACTTTCGTTCGTTCGCCCGTATTCTTTCCAATTGGATGCCCATTCTTTTTCTATATAAATTGTGTTGGGATTATCTTTATTGTTCAGAAGCTCTGTTGTACTGTTTACATTGTCCTCTGTAATTGTAACATCAGCACCGGAGACCATTGCGTTCCACGACTTCTCACTATCCACTCCAATAACCAGGTATTTGACTCCTAATAGACTACGGAAAGCATATTCATCTTGCGGCTCAATTGGTTCTACACCTCTGCCATGTCCGATGGAATGATAGAACGAAAAAATGCCCGGAGATACTGTAGAACTAAAGAACATCTCGCTACTGAGTCCAAGCGGAATATTATAGTTCGACTCAGTAATAGTATCTATTCTGTAGTTTTTAATGTTCGGTAGTATCGCTTTAAGATTATCCAAATCTTCATAGCCAGCATACCAAGAATGCTCACCTTCATTGGCTTCTACCGTGTATCGCGTTAACATCATGTGACATTCCCCATAAATAAATGAGAATATCATTACGGAACATATCATTGCAGATATAAATTTTTCTGTATTGTGATATTTCTTGCACAAGACTCCGCAAAGAATCACTCCTGTAGCACTTATACTCCAAAGCAGCCAAAATGTAACCGCACTCGTTGTTACTCCCAACTTAAATCCCATAATAGGCACATCGCTTGGTACTAATTCAAGCGCAACAAAGGCAGCCGTAACAATAAGTACTGTTTTCCAAGCATCCCACCATTCAGCCTGATATATATCTTTGTCTTCTAACACCATGCCCGTCACACCGCAAAGAACAAGGATAGGCATAAAATACCAACGAGCATAATAAGCACTGTTTTCTAGTGTGAACATTGCATTCAGCATCGGTACGAAAGCGCAGATAGCACAAAACATCAAAAGTCTTGCAAACGAGTGCTTACGATTTGCTCTGCACAGAGCTATTCCACCAGTAATTCCAACAACGGGCAAGTATGCACACACATTCTGCCATTGCGTTCCGGAATTACTAAATAGTGTGTTCTGATATGGCGCATCCGGCATTATAAACATGCTCGCTAGGATTGCCATATATTTTTGAGGCTCATTATAAGTAATAAACTCATAGTCATTCAAAAATGCGGATGTTCTTGGATTCTGAGAGAGACTAAGTATTGCCGGAATGAGGAGTATTGAGCCTATTGCTATACCAAGGATTGTCTCAATCGCCATTCTTCCGAAGAGAGCTACATTCAATTTGTAATTCTTTCCTATTAACATGCACACAAAATAAATAATAAGAAAGATGGCTTCGCCAATAAAAAAGTAGTAATTTACCAGCAAACATAAAGCAACCCAGATTGGAAACCGAGCTTTTTTGTTATCAATTATCGCATCATCTAATGCTGCAAGCATATATGGAAATAGCGCTGTGACATCTATGAAGCTGTCATAAAATATACTATAAATGTTATACCCACAAAAAGCATATAGTATACCAGCCAGCAAAGCATGCTGTAGGTTTTTAACCCAACGCTTGGACCAAAGGTAGCCCCCCGCCCCTGCTACGGCAAATTTAAAACAAAATAGCGGAACCATTGCCCACGGCATCCATTTTGCTGGAACCCATAAAGATGCCCAAAAAAATGGGCTGCCAAGCATATAATATGAATAGCCATTTACAAAACCGCTGCCAAGCTCAGTAACCCAACTGAATGTTCCACCGCTTTTGATGAATTTATTAGCATACTGCCAAAACAGCAATGACTGGCTATTGTAATCACCGGCGTAGTGAAACACATTTCCTTGAATTGCATCTCTTAATGAAATTGGTAATAATAAGAGTAGGGCCAATATAAAAGATAAAACAAACGCTTGCCAGTATTTGTTTTTTATATATTTGAATTCAAGCACTTTGAATACTCCTAAAAAAAAGCCCCCGCTTTTATGTACCCATAAAAGCGAGAGCCTTTAAATGTTAAACCAAGTAAAAAAATTACTTGCTTGCAGTAGAGACACTGTAAGAACCATCGGAATAGGTGCAAGTCTTAGTGCCAGAATAAGTCAAAGATGTGACCTTGCCATCCGTAACGGTTACATCAGTAATAGTGCCGCTCACTTCGCCAAGAGATTTGATGGCCGCAGAGTAAGCAACGGAAGAACCGTTAGAGTTCACAGAAGTGTCTTTGCTCAAGTCCTTGACATTGTTAGCGTACTCCTCAGAAGCAATCGTCTGAGCGGCCATAACAGCCTGACGGGTCTCAGCGATAATCTTCTCATTGTTGGCGCGGTCGATGTAACCGGTGAGAGCGGGAACCAGCAGTGCAGCCAGGATAGCCAGGATGACCAGCACAACGATGAGTTCGACCAAAGTGAACCCCTTTTTCTCTTTAAGAGCACGAATCTTAGAAAGCATTATAATTCCTCCAATTTTTTTTCGGCATTATTCTTACAACCAAATAATGTCATGTAACTGAATAATAATATCATACCAAAACCAATTCTGCAACAAAAGCCGACAATGTTCGCAATAAATATATGCTCCGAATGAGCCGGTCACGCTGTTTCCGAGTAAAAATTCAAAAACTGCCGTTCTTAGGGCAATATTGGCAAAAACCAACGCAGACCCAATCGCGCTGTATCGTCATTTTTGTATCAATGTAACATATCAATATTACACTGGCAAGATACATAAGTCTTCTCTAACACCGCACATATTTTGCGCATAGTTTTCCCAGCCGAGCACTAACTGTTATATCATGCTACCCTTGATTTTGCGCCGATTTCCATAAAAAATCGCAACAAATCTATAAAAATCGAGCATATCTCGCTGTATGTTCAATAGCAAGATATGTGTTTTTTGTGCATTTTTAGCTGTTTCCGAGTGTTTTATGCCCTAAAAGGCTGTTCACATCAAAAAAGGAGGCGTTCTCAATAACGCCTCTCCATGCTATAATAGAAAGAAAACAGGATGTGATAATATGCAAAGTATTGATGAACGCGCAGCAGCCGCGTATGAACTGAAAGCCACCGGCAAGTGCAACTGCTCGCAGTCTGTTGTCAAAGTATTTCAGGACAAGCTGCCTGTCGGTGAGGATACCCTCATGAAGCTGACGGCGGGGTATGCTGCTGGTATGGGCTGCATGGAGAGCACCTGCGGCGCTCTTATTGGCGCTGTGATGGTGGCGGGTATACTGACCGATGGCAAAGCAACGCCTCGGATTTCTAAAGAACTCCTGCAGAAGTTTGAGGCGAAATGCGGCGCTACTATCTGCAAGGACTTGAAAGGTGTCGGAACCGGCAAACCGCTCTGCCCTTGTCCTGAGTGTGTACGCAATGCGGTGCTTGCACTCGGCGAGGTTTTTCCGGACTAAGACAAACGGCAATTCTGAGGGTATTGGAGGGTATGAGGCATGACTATTGCGGAAATTTTAGAGAAGATGATTTGTTATTCTAACGGTAACATCCACGACATCGACCATCTTGTTCGCGTATGGACATTCGCCAAGACCATCGGCGAGCTCGAACATATTGATGCCGAGACGCAGTACATACTGGAAGTTGCCGCTATCACGCATGACATTGCCTGCCCTCTCTGCCGAAAGAAATACGGCAGCGCTGACGGCAAGCATCAGGAACTCGAAGGCGGGCCCTTGGTGCGGAAATTTCTGCAAGATACTGGCCTGACCCCGGCGCAGGTGGACCGCGTTGCGTATCTGGTCAGCCATCACCATACCCTGACAGATATTGACGGCATCGACTACCAAATCCTCATTGAGGCCGATTACATCGTGAACGCCACCGAGAACGAGTACAGCAAGGAAAATATCAAGGGTTTCATCAACAAGGTCATGCAGACTAACAGCGGCTCGATGCTGGCACGGCAGATTTTCTGCGTTTAATGAGCAAAAATCAGAGCAAAAAGGAGCGTTAATACTATGGTAAAGAAGGTTCTTGTAGTTTCCACCAGCCTGCGCGGAAACAGCAATTCTGAGATTTTGGCAAAGGAATGCGAGCGCGGCGCGAAGGATTCGGGGCATGAGGTTGAATTCGTGTCCCTGCGCGGCAAAGATATCCGGTTCTGCATCGGATGCATGACCTGCCAAAAAACCGGCCGTTGTGTATTGAAGGATGATGTAGCCGAAATCATGGCAAAGGTCAAGGAATCCGAGGTTGTTGTCTTCGCTACACCTATCTACTATTATGAGATGTGCGGGCAGATGAAGACGCTGCTCGACCGTCTGAATCCTCTGTACGAGTCCGACTATAAGTTCCGCGACATCTATATGCTCGCTACCGCCGCTGACGACGATGCGCACGCCATCGACAAAGCTTACAATGGGTTGCAGGGTTGGGTCGATTGCTTTGAGAAGGCCGAGCTCAAAGGCTATGTGTTTGGCAAAGGCATTGCCGAGCCAGGAGATGCTAAGAACCATACTGAGGCTTTGCTGGATGCTTATAATCTCGGCAAATCCCTGTGAGATACAGCGACGACCATGACGATTCGATACGCTGTTCCTGATGATGTTCCCGCACTTTCTGCCGTTGAGGCCGAGTGTTTTCCTCCCGCTGAGGCTGCTACTGCTGCTGAGTTTGCCGAGAGAGTTGCCCATTATGGGAATCATTTTTGGCTGATGTACGACGGCGACAAACTCATTTCCTTCGTGGACGGGTTCGTGACCGATGACGCCGACTTGACTGATGAGATGTACGAGAACGCCGCCATGCACAACGAAAACGGTGCATGGCAGATGATTTTCGGTGTCAATACGCTGCCTGCATATCGCCAGCATGGGTATGCGGGTGAATTGCTTCAAAAGGCAATTGCCGACGCGAAAGAGCAGGACCGCAAAGGTCTTGTCCTGACCTGCAAGGACCGGCTTGTTCCCTACTATGCCAAGTTCGGATTTGTGGACGAGGGCGTGACCGACAAGTCCACGCACGGCAATGTAGCGTGGCATCAGATACGATTGACATTCTAATGCGAAATGTATGCTGCTTGCAATTCTAGCTTTCGATTATCCTTATACCTCTATAACAGAAATGAGCCCCCGGATTTCTCCGAGGACTCTTGCTTTTTAGTGTGTATTTGCTTTGTTTGTGAACTGCTTTGCGTTTGATTTATGAGCGATCAGGGTAAATCATAGCCTTCAACACCAAGGTTGTTATAAACAATTAGTGGGATCCACTGCGATTTATATGGGTCATTCGAATCTGCGGTTTTGTCGCAGACGATTTTCCCGATATACTTTGAATACCATTTTTCATATCCTGTAAGTTCTTTTTTACTATAAGCACTCACCGAGCCGTTTGCTTGACAGTAGACACCGTAATATCCTTTTCCGTCTTTGTAAACTACCCACTTGAGTTGGCAATTATAATTTGTAACCGCAAAAAATGAGCCAGTACCTTTTGCAAGGCTAGGGACCTCCGAAAGCTTTACAATAGCATTATATCGGTCTGCAAGATTTTCCAGTTTTTGCTCATGCGGAGTTACCGGATTTCCATCCTTCGCTGCAGCCGTAAATGTTTGCGTGTCTGCATTTAATTGAGTCGCGTATTCGTCTGATGCATACAGTGTAGACATCTCCGTCTGCACAGCCTGCGTCAGCATCCGGGTTTCTGCCACAACCTGACTCTTTCTGGCTTTGTCAATGTACCCGGTAAGAGCCGGAATCAGCAGTGCCGCAAGAATTGCCAGAATCACCAGTACAACAATGAGTTCGACAAGTGTGAACCCGCGTTTCGTATTCTTCTTAGCCATAAAATCGATATCCTTTCGGGGGTATTTTAATGATATTATAGCATATCGACGCAAGTAAGTCCATTCTATACGCAAATCTTATATGCAAACTTTTACTCGAGATATTTTACTCAAATCTTCTAATGAATCTTCCAGATTAAATCTTTCTTCACGAGAACAATTTCTCATCATTTATAAGGACATCAAGAGATACAGTGATTCTGGTTATGGTGTCGGAATGACAGCCAATGAGTTTTCTGAACGGTATCCCCTCTTGTCTATCGACCATATTTATGTAGGATTCAATCGACTGTCTTCCTTATATTACTGTGAACCTGACAACTCCGTTGTGCCAATCGTACTCAGTCTGCAAATTTATGGCGACCATCGCTTGCCGGTCGGCAACTTGAATGATGAACAGTTCCAGCAGCACATTCTCGATACAGCCAAGAGACTGACCACCAACAACGCGGCGTTTATCCGTACCTACATCTTTTCTTTGGAAGACAGCTTTCGCGTATCGGTCTTATCCAAGTACATCAAGCAAGCTCCGCCCAGTCCGGAGCTGTATTCCCTGTTCACAGATATTTACCGCTCTACCGACTACGGCTTCGGAGTGTTTGATAATATCCCATATAGGTTTGTAGTTATCAGCAATATCCATGCCATCGTTAAACACCGCGATATTGCCTTCGAGTCCTTGCTCGTTAAGATAGCGAACAGCATTAACTTTTGTCTGCTGAGCCAAATCTGCTTCGTCTTCGATAATAGCAATCTGCAGCATATCAGAACCTTCCCCATGGGATTTGCATTCTTTCTTTTCTGTCATCATTCTACCAAGTGCGACTAACAATGTCAAAAAGATTTTCAAGAGCACTTATCCATTTTTTCAGTCACAGCAAAAGGAGCGTCCGCCAAAGCAGACGCTCCTTTTTGTGTTTCTTGTGCCTTTTGAAAGGCTCACAGCTTACTTGCCGCTGGCGTTCAGGCGCGGGATGGTCTCAGTCTTCGTTTCATTGCAAACCTTGCAAGTATAGGTCTTGACGCCTTCTTTTTCAGCCGTAGGCTGAGTAGTTACGACACCGTTATCCCAAGTATGGTTGTTGGTTTTTGGTGTGGTATTGATAATGCTGCTCACATCACCGCAGACGATGCAGTAGATTTCGGTACGACCCTCTTCCTTGCAGGTAGGCTCAATGACACGCATGGCGGCATGGTGACCGGTGGAGTGTACAATGTTGTCCTTGTAGGAGAGGCTGTCATCCTCTTTGCACTTGTGCATCGTGTAGCCATCCTCGGTGCAAGTCGGCGGGACAACGGTCACTGTGAAGGTGTACTTCGTGGGGAAAACCTTTTCGGTCGTAGTAGCGTCACAGTTCTTGCAATGCAGCGTCCTGATGCCATACTCGTCACGAGTGGGCTGGGTAGTGATGACACCCTCATCCCAGATATGACCAGTACCACCATAGGAGTAGGTCGTAGTATGAGAAGCATCGCGCTTGCAACGCGCCCGCATAGTGCCCTGCTCGGTGCAGGTAGCCTTTTTCAGACACTCGGCATTTGCAAAGTCCCAGTCGTGGCTGCCGATAGCGGGCATAGGCTTCAGAACTCTTTCGTTGCAACCCTCGTAGTTGCAGTACACCCAACGCTCGCCCTCGGTCTCACAGGAAGACTCCTTAACGATTTCGCCAAGGCGCGTGTAATCATGGGTATGTACCTTGACGATATCTTCGGTCTTTGTTGCGCTACAAACAGTGCAGGTAAAGGTCTTGATGCCGGTCTCGGTAGCGGTCGGCTCCTTCGTTACAACGCCTTCATCCCACTGATGCTCACCAGTTGCAGGAAGGTCTTTCACATGCTGCTTATCGTTGCAGCGCTCACAGACATTGTCTACGCTGCCAGGAGCGCCACAGGTAGCGGGAGTAGTGACTTCCTTATACTGATGGCCCAACGCAGCAACAGGCGTATCCTGATAGGTCTTTGCGGGATTCTCATTGCAGGTATGCAGCGTGTAACCGTCCTCGGTGCAAGTAGGAGGAACGACAGTTTCCGTGAAGGTATAGCCCAGTGCAGGAATCACTTCCTTATGCACATGGGTCTTGTCATTCTGACAGGTATAGGTGCGCTCACCGTCTTCTTCGCAGGTCGGTTCCTTCGTTACAACGCCTTCGTCCCAAGCGTGTCCCGTCGCAGGAACAGGTTCCGTGTAGGTGTGGTTCTTATCATTCAGGCAAGTGAAGGTCTTAACACCATCCTCGGTGCAGGTAGGAGCCTTGGTGACAGTACCATCATCCCACTTATGACCCAGAGCCGCGATTTCCTCAGTCTTAGTCTCTGCGCAGCCGGTATTCTGGCACTTGAAGACCTTTTCGCCAACAGCCTCGCAGGTAGCAGGCGTGGTAACAGTGCCCTCATCCCACTTATGCCCCAGTGCTGGGATTTCCTCGGTCTTAGTCTCATTGCAGCCATTACGGGTGCAGGTATAGGTCTTAACACCAGCTGTCGTACAGGTCGCTGCCGTCGTAACTGTACCGGCGTTCAAAGCATGACCCAGTGCATTCGTATAATCGCGTTTTTCGGTCAGAGCGGAATCCTGGTCGCAGATGTAGATGGTATAGCCCTTTTCTGTGCAGGTAGGCGCTACCGTATTGCCCTTATGCCAGGTCTTCTCGACTACCGGAATATCTTCCGTGTATGTAGCACCGCAGGAAGTGCAGGTAAAGGTCTTCGTACCCTTCTCGTAGATGGTGGCGGGCTTTGTGACCTTACCGGCATCGTAGGCGTGCGGCAGCTTTGCCTTGTAATCGCCCTTATAGGTCAGACCGGGGACTTCGTTGCACTCATAGATGGTATAACCCTCAGCGGTGCAGGTCGGAGCAACAACGCTCTTAATATGATAGGTCTTGTCGAGAGACGGGATTTCCTCGGTACGCGTCTCATCGCATTCCTTGCACTTGAAGGTCTTAATACCGGTCTCGGTATAAGTAGCAGCCTTCGTGACTGTACCGCCATCCCAGCTGTGTCCCTTTGCCGGAACAAAGCGGTCATTATAGTTCATGCCGCCCCACTCATGGCAGATATGCTCATCGTAGCCTTGCGTGGTGCAGGTCGCCTCATGACGGCGAACCGTGAAGGTGTATTTTACCTGAGGCTTTGCGGTAGGAGCCGGAGTAGCTGCCGGAGCAGGTGCCGGTGTTTTTGTCGCTGCCGGTTTTGTCGTCCCACCGGAAGTCGAAGTACCGGTGCTCGGCTTCTCCGTCTTAGTCGGCTCGCTGGTGGTGTTGTCCTTCTTATCGGTGTTCTCAGCGGGCGCGGTGGTCGGTGCGGGCGTAGCCGTTGGTGCAGGTGTGGCAGTTACTTCCGGCGTTTCCGGAACCGCTGCCTGACTTTGGCTTGTAGTCACGTCCGAACTTGCCGCATTGGTATTGTTTTTCCTCTTCTTGCAGCCGGTCAAAGAAACCGCAACCGTAGCAGCCAAGGCTACAGCAACAATTCTTTTCGCTGTACTAATTCTCCTTTTCATAGTAGACCTCCTTCCCTTTAGGGGGTAGCTTCTTAACTATATTATACCAAAGAAAATATCGCGTTTACATTGATTTTTTTAGATTTTACAACTCCTCTATCAAGTTCTACCGTTTGCATAAATGCAACATCCTGTAACTGTGCATAGTATCCAGTACATATGGCCATCTCCCAACCTTCGCCACAAGCTGTTGATTTTCGCCATTTGCTAAAAACTTCCGTCATGTTGCATATTGACTATTTTCCGAGAAAAGAGTACGCTATTCTGAATCGAAGGAAGGGATTATTATGGAAGTCAGTATATTGCTCATGCAGCAGATAGCCCAGCTGTTTATCGTTCTTCTGATGGGCTATGTAGTCGTCAAGGCAGGGCTTCTGAAAGCCTCAGACAGCAAGGTTTTGTCCGTAGTTTTCGTGTATCTGGTCATGCCGTGTGTTGTTCTCAACGCATTTCAAATCGATGATACGCCGCAGATTCGCACAGGACTCTTGTACTCGATGGGCATAGCGGTCGGAATGCATGTCGTGTTTCTGGTCCTCAATGCTATCTTTAAAAGGCCGCTTAAATTGGATGTCGTGGAGCAGGTCAACATCATATACAGCAATGCGGCTGCGCTCGTCATCCCTCTGGTTCAGGCTTTGCTCGGCGAGGAATATGTCGTGTATTCCTGCGCTTTCGTCATCGTTCAGCTGATTCTTCTCTGGACGCACGCAAGTGCCTGCCTGCAAGAGGGCGCAAAACTTGAATGGAAGAAGATTCTGACCAATGTCAATCTGATTGCGATTGTCGCCGGTGCGCTCTTGTACCTTCTGCATATCTCGCTGCCCTCGCCTATTGTGAGTACGCTCAGCAGCGTAGGTGCTATGATAGGGCCTATGGGGATGCTGCTGGCCGGTATGGCGATTGCGGAAGTACCGTTAAAGAAAGTCTTCTGCACACCGCGCAACTATCTTCCCGTTGCACTTCGTCTGATTGTAGTTCCTATCATTGTTCTGCTGCTACTTCGCGTGTTCCACGCATCTGACTGGATTGCAGATGGTAAAGCAATTTTAATGACAGTCTATCTATCGGCTATTACGCCGTCTTGTGCGACAGTCACCTCAATGGCGCAACTCTACAATCGTGATGCGGCGCACTCAAGTGCATTGTATGTTCTGAGTACGCTGCTTTCCATCATGACGATGCCTCTGATGATTGGACTGTTCGATATGCTGGTGTGATATACCTTTTATAAGTACAGATTAAGAAAGAGAAAAGCGCCCATCTTTCACGGTGAGCGCTTTTTCATTTTGTGGAGTATTACTGGTTGCTTGCGTGAACATGCATACATTCAATCACGCAGTACGACGTGAAATACAGATAATATCCTGCAATCTTGAATTCGTAATACTTTGGCATTTTACTCCTCCAAGAACTTCCGATTCTTTTCTAAATAATCTTTAACAATTTGAATTTCTATATCATCCATGCTTGTCTCCAGAACTTCACCGTCCTTTGACAAAACTACTGCCTTATCAGGGCAATTCAAATTTAGCACTCGGAACCCCTCTGGACTACATCTGAATGCATAACCATTTATGATCATATCTGCCTCATCGGCTATATTTTTTTCATTAACCATTTGCTACTCTCACTTCCTTGATTGGAGCCAAGAATGTCTCTGGATCAAAATATAAATTTTTCAAAATGGGAATTAAATCAATATACTCTTCTTCTGGCCTGTCATTCTGTTTATACTTTGCCATCGCTACAATATAACCATGATTCCATTCTTTTACTTCCGTATAATGCTCCAATGAATATGGTGCGCGAAATCTAATTACCTTATCTCCCGCACGGAAAACTGTATAGTTAGATTCATTGCTAAGAATTGCCTGTTGGCTATTCATACAAGTTTCCCTCCTTCATTACTCTGGTTTTTTCAGTAACTGTTATTGAATGTACTCTTATTATCTATCTCACCATTCAAAATCTTATCTAAAGTAGTGCGAGAAATTTCTGTTTTCATACAAAACGATACCTTTGAGAATCCATTGCTGCGAATATAGTCCTTTAATTTTGTCCCTATCAGTTTTCTCATGGCAAAATGTTCATCAAAACGCACTTTTTATTTCTCCCTTCTGCCATTATTATATACTATCGGCTTCAGGAAGCTAAAAATTCTGCAAAATTCTTTTACATTTCAGGCTCCAATGCCAAAAAATGAGTCCATCGCCCTCCATGCTCACTTCAAAAGTAAAATTTTTATTTTCTTTCCGTCCCATTCCCACACTTCGACGCTATCCATTGTAATTGAGAGGAGATATACTTCCTCTCGCGACAACTGAATAGCGTCCTCTGCCGTACCGCTTTTGGGGAAGCAGCGCCAGAATCCGGGATATCCCGGGGAGCGTGCCAAGAAGGCGTGACAACATGCTGCAAGGCCGGCCCAAAGGCTGCCTTGCAGGGCACAGCGCCGGGAAGGGTTGCCTGTCTGGAATTTGCAGGGAGAGAAAAACGCAAAACCAATATAGCAGCAGATTATGCCGTGAAAGTACCTGCTTTCACGGCATTGCTGTGCCGCCATATTGGTTCCATTCGTACATTTTTGAAATCGTAACGATTGTAGTATACTGGTTTTGCGGACGAGGAAAACGCCCCGTCCCGCCAGTCAATCCTTGGAGGTGCAGTCTTATGCCACAATGCTTTGGGAGGTCCTTCTCATGACAGCCAGCTTGCGCGTAAAAAACGACAAATACTATGTCGTGCTCACGCATACGACAGATGGCAAGAAAAATCAGACCTGGGTCTCCACAGGTCTGACAGTAACAGGGAACGAGGGCAAAGCCAGGCAGATCATGCTTGACATGCTCGGCGAAAAGCCTGAGCAGGCTATCCCGCCCGATATGCTTTTCAGTGACGCTGTGCGTCGCTGGCTGGAGGACGTCCGGCATCGCGTGGACGAGGTCACATACCAAGGATACGAGGTTCAGGCCCGGGCACACATTCTCCCCTACTTCGACGACCTGCAAATCCGGCTATGCGATGTTGACGGTGAGACGCTGCAGACCTACATCAACGTAAAGGCTAAATTCGGGCGCTCTGACGGCCACGGCGGCCTATCAGCGGTTAGCTTGCGTCAGCACAAGAACGTGCTCAATCAGACGCTCAAATTGGCGCAGAGAGATGGTCTGATCCAGACAAATCCCGCCGATCTGGTCGTCATGCCGCACGCAGCGCAGTTTACCGGCACGTTCTACACGGAAGCGCAGATGCGAGACCTGTTGACCGCCGTCAAAAACGAGCGCCTCTACCCTATCATCTATGTCACCGCACTGTACGGCCTGCGCCGCAGTGAGGTGCTGGGCCTGAAATGGGACAGCATCAACTTTGCGATGCAGACGCTGACCATACGGCACACCGTGGCCCGGGTCACGAAGGTCGTGGAGAAGAACAAGACCAAGAACGCATCCAGCTTCCGCAGCTTTCCCCTGACCGATGATGCGGTGCGGCTGTTCAAGATCCTATTACAGCAGGAGCAGTACTACCGCAACCACTTCGGCAAGGACTACATAGACAACGACTACGTGTTCACCTGGGAGGACGGGCACCCCTACTCCCCCGACTATGTGAGTCACACCTTCCACAAGCTGCTGAAGAAGTACGACCTGCCCCACATCCGGTTTCACGACCTGCGTCACACCTGCGCCAGCATGCTACTGTCGGAGGGCTACGGCCTGAAGGACGTGCAGGAGTGGCTCGGTCACTCGGACATCAAGATGACCGCGAACATCTACGGCCATCTGGACATACGCCGCAAGCGCTCCATCGCCAACGGCTTGGAGAAAGCGCTGCCGCGATTGAAGCCGTAAAAAACAAAAAAGCGCCAAATCCTTCCGGATTTGACGCTCTTGCTGACCTTGACAGCCATCTTTGGTCCGAGTGGCGAGAGTCGAACTCACGGCCTCTTGAACCCCATTCAAGCGCGCTACCAAACTGCGCTACACCCGGTCAACCGGGCTGTCTCGAATCAACTTTATTATTATAGCGGATTTGAAGGAGAATGTCAACAGGGTTTTGCAAAAAATATAATTTTGAAAAATTCAATAGTCAAATGCAACAACTTTTTGCCTATATTTTTGTACATTTTATCGCACCACAACAAGGCCGTCAACATTCACTCTTTTGTTGGCAGCCTATTATAACACCTATTCTATTACACCGACTATACCACATCACGCCTTTTTCAACGATTTATCTATATTTTTCGTTCTTTATCTACCCATCATGCCGCAATGCCCAGTTCCCGCAGGCACTCTCTAAATACGATCTCGCTTGACTTGTACCCTAATATCTTCCGTGGATAATTATTTATCCAGTTTTCGGCCTGCACAATCTGCGCGTTCGTCACCGCCGCAAAGTTCGTTCCCTTGGGAAACCGCCGCCGAATCATGCCGTTGGTATTCTCGTTGGTGCCTCGCTCCCAAGAGGAATACGGGTGGCAGAAATACACTTTCGTCCGGGGCAGGTGCTTGTTGATGCAAGAGCGTTCCAGCTCCTCCGCCGCCGCAAACTCGGTGCCGTTGTCAAAGGTAATGCTTTTGAAGATTGCCCTAAACCGCCGGGCACCAAGTTTCCGTTCCAGTGCGTCCAGCGCCTTGACCACCGTTTCAGCCTTGCGGTTTGGTATCGCTATAATGATTTCTTTCCGGGTCTTGCGCTCGGTCAGGGTCAGTAGGGCGCGGGTGGTCTTGCGCTTTCCCTTGCCGCTGTACACAGTGTCGCCCTCCCAATGGCCGAACTCCTCCCGCCCGTCGATCTCCTCCGGGCGCTGTTCAATGCTTTCGCCCGCCGGGGCGCGGCTGGCGCTTTTGTTCTTCTTCACTTTCTTGTATTTGTGTTTCTTCTTTCCGTGCCGTGGCAGCTCCTCTTGCGTCAGGTTCAAAAACAAGCCCTTGGCAATGTACTTGTAGATCGTCGGCACCGACAGACTGGTTTTGAATTTTTTCCCCTCAATCATGGCAAACCCCAGCACCGCCGCCGGGCTACAATCTTTGTCTAAAATCGTGGTTTCAATATAGTTCGCCAGCTCATGGTCATTGCCTATTTTCAAGTCCGGCCCCTTTTCCCGCAGGTGGGCTTGGTATTTTTCCTCGGCAATGTCCGGGCTGTACGCGGTTTTGACCTCCCATGTTCCGCCGTCCAACCTGTCATACGCGCCGCGCTTCAACTCCCGGTAAATAGTCGAAACATGAACGCGCAGCTTGTCCGCCACCTCTCGCGGCTTCATCCCCATTTTCAGCCACTTTTCTATACGCAAGCTGTCTGTCATGGTCAGGTGCTTATAGGTTCGCACTGTGTTTCCTCCTCTCCAATATCTGCGCTGCCAGTGTCGGTTTCTGCCGTTCTGTGCAGCTTTAGCACACAATACCATTCAAAAATAGCGGTCTGCGGCGCTTTTGTCAACCTCTCCGCATAACAGAAAAGGCCCCGGCCACCGTTCAAAACGAACAGCAGTCGGGGCCATATCTTAGTATTTAGTTCTGCGGGGTCTGCTCGGCGTTAGAAAAAATTTTTCCGATCTCCCCAATGGCGTTTTTCTCGGCAAGATCAAGTTCTTTCACCGCCGCCTCAATAAAGGCGTTGATCTCCGGGGTAACAGTAATGCCGTTTGCCTCCAACAACTCCACGACAAAGCGTTTCTTGGTCGCCTTGTCAATGGTGCCCGCCTCGGCCTGCTTCTCGGCGGCCTCCACGAACTTCTTCACGATGGAGTACAGGCGCTTTTCTTTCAGCCAAGGCAGGCCGGTGTCTTTCAGCCACGGGATAACCAGCGCGGTAAAGGATGCACCCAGCACCGCAAACACGATTTCCAGCAGATTGTTCACAACGATGGTCACAACTTCATTCATGATCTTTTCCTCCTATATATAGTCTGTCAGTTGGGCAACTTCAAAACCTGCCCGGCGTGGATGGTGTTATTTTTCAACCCGTTCAGGGTCTTGATCTCCTTGTAGCGGGCACCATTGCCAAGCTGCTGCGCAGCAATGCGCCACAGGCTGTCGCCCGCTTTCACGGTGTAGGTCTTGGCTGCCGGGGTAGCGCTTGCTTTGCCGGTAATGGCCGCCGCGTCCACCCAGCCATACACGGTGCTGGTGCTATCGGTATGTACAAGGTGGTAGGGGTGCTTTCCAGCCGTGGCAACCGCCGTCACCTTGGCCGGGCCGGGCTTCACGGTGGTGCCGCTGGCGGCCTGCGCGTTGGTGTAGTGCTTGCCACCCGCAAACTGCACAATGTCGCCCACCTTGTATGTCAGCGTAGTGTTGCCCGTGGCGGTGCCGGTGTTCGTGCTGCCGCCGGTCTGCCCGCCGGGGGTAGCTGCACCAAGACGGGCTTTGAACGCGGCCCACTTGGCGGCGCTGCCGGTGTCCTCGTTCCAGCCGATGATACCGGGGCACGGCTTGCCGTTCACATCATAGTGGCGGATAACATGGGCGGCGTCAATACCGTATTCCGCCATCAGGTACTTCACCAGCTCCACAAGATTGCTCACAGCCTTGTCGGTAAAGCGCCAATGGCTGTCGTTGGCAACAGTCATTTTGCCGGTGTCATTGGTAGAGCATACCTCAATGCCAATGGTGTTGCGGTTCGTGGCCTTGCCGTAGTAAGCACCGCCCTTGGTATTGTACTTTCCGCCGCCGCAGTGCCAAGTGTAGCGGTTGCGAATGTCGCCGTTGTACTGCACCGCGCCGCCGTCGTCCACGATAAAGTCCGCCGAAACCTGCTTAGAGGTGCCGCCAAAGTAAGAGGCCGTGCCCGCCGCGCTTCCCGGCTTAGAGGTCACACCAGCGGTGTAATGCACAACGATGTACCGGATTGCGCGGCCTGCTGCCGCCGTGGTGTTGTGGGTACTGGTTTTCTTGGTAATGCTGATATTCATACTCGTTTTGTCCTCCTGTTCCGCCTTGCCGTCGTACACGGTCAAGCCGTATTTCTCAATCAACCCAATCAGCTTTTGCGGGTAGCCGGGGTCGGTGGCATAGCCCGCCGCCTTGATCGCTTTGCAGGCCACCTTGTAGTCGCGCTCGCCAACCACTGCCGCATACCGCTTGTTCGCCAGCAAAAACGCGCTATGGTCGGCAACGCTTTCTGCCCAACTGTCATAGGCACGGAACAGCGCGGTAATGGTGGCGTAGGTCACGCCGTCGTAACATTCCTTTGTGTCCTTGCTGTACGCTCTCCCGTTCCACCGCGCGTCGGCCTTAATGCCGAACAGGGCGTTAGCCTTGGTGGCAAGCTCCGATGTTCCCCAGCCGCTTTCCAAGATTGCCTGCGCAATGGTCAGGCTGGCAAGGATTCCGCTTTTCTGCATATCGGCCTGTGCCAGCGGCCCCACCATTGCGAGAAATTTTCTTTGTTCCATACGGTTTCCTCCGAAAAAGAGAGAGGGCCGCACCCGCAGCCCTCCGTGGTTTTCTGTTTACGCATTATGCGCCGGGCATATCGCCGGGCGGCCCCTCTGCCGCCTCGGCCTTTGCCTCCTGCTTGTCCTCCTGTTCCCACTTCCGTTCCCGGTTGCGGTCTTTGGTGGTCTTAATCCAGCCCATAATGCCGCACTCGCCGCCAAGGGTGGCAAAAACGCAGGTGATCAAGGTGTCCGGCACCGTGCCGTACACCTTGAAAAGTTGAATCATAACGATGGTGAACACCAGCAGAGAAACGCCGACGATCACCAAGATCAAGTCCATAACCTTGATGTTCCGGCGTTCCTTTTTCTCTGCGGCGTTTTCAACACTTTCAACGCTATTCTTCACATTCCCGCGCCCCCTCACATACCGATCTGCTTAAACAGGTAGCCAAGCACAACGCCCACAATCGCCGTGGCAATGTAGCCCATGACCTTGCGCCACTTCTCGCCGTCTCGGCCCTCCAACACTTCCAGCCGTTTGCCCTGCTTTTCCTGCTCTTTCAGCATACTTTGCATACTTAAGGCCAGTTTTTCCACGCTGGTTGCCAACGCGCCGATCTGCTGCGCACTCTCCTCCAAAATACCAATGCGGGCGTCCTGCCGTTTGTTCTCCTCCTCCAAGCGGCAGCGGAACTCCTCATGCTCCGCCCGTGTGATAGGGTTCTCCATCGTTCTCTCCTCCTTGCTCCGCCCAGTCCGGCCACTCGTCGCCGCCTATGGCGTCGCGGTATGCCTTGTCGGCCTGCGCAATCTCGTCACGCCCGGTCACAGTGTCACCCAGCTCTGCAAGCCGGGTTGCCATGATCTTGATAACCCGTGCCTGCATTTCCGTCACCGTTTCCAGCTCCGCTATGATCTGCAAATGGCTCATACTGTGCCTCCTCTCGCAGTTGTTTTTGTTTTGCCTTTTCCAGTTTCGCCCGGTAAATCTCGTTCAGCCGCCACCGCAGGCTTGCGCTCTCCGTGTGCTTTAGCAGCCCCCTAATGCTGGCAATGCGCCGGTAAAAGTCTTGCCGTGTCATATCGCCAGCAGCATACAAAGCACTGATCTTGCGCACCTCCCGCTTTATGCGGCGCACGGTGCTTTTCCGCAGCTTCATGTGGGTTGGCCATATCCGCACACCAACAAATTCAACCCCTTGGCGCACCGGGCGTATGCTGGTCTTGCTGTTCAAATCAAGCGCCAGCTCCTCCTGCAAGAAAGTTTCCACCGCCGCTTTCCAGCGGTGCAAGGTTTCCTTGTCCTGCCCCAAGATGATTACATCGTCCATGTAGCGGATATAGTAATGAATTTTCAGCCTGTGCCTGCAATACTGGTCAAGCTCGTTTAAGTAGATGTTCGCAAATAGCTGGCTCGTCAGGTTGCCTATCGGCATACCCACCTCGTACAGCCATTCTTCCGGCGGCGTGTCCTGCTGTGTCCGCCAGCGCGGCAGGCCGAACGGCTCTGCTCTGCTGTTCACCACGCCCCGTATAAACGCCATCATGGCGGGGTCTTTCACCCGCCGCTCCAAGATCGCCAGCAGCTTTTCGTGGTTCACCCGGTAAAAGTATTTGCTTATGTCCAGTTTCAGGCAGTACCAGCCCGGCCCCGGCTTGCGCTGCACTTGGCACATCCAGTATTGCAGGCGCTTTGCGGCCTTATGGCTGCCCTTGCCCTTTCGGCAAGCGTAGGAATCCTCAATAAAAAGCCTGTCATAGATCGGATTCAAATACAGGTACAGGCTCCATTGCACAATTCTGTCCGGGTAGTCCAGCGCCATCACCAGCCGCTTCTTGGGCACATACACCCACAGCTTGCGGTATGGCCCCAGCACATAGCTGCCGTTCATCATACCTTGCTGTATGGTGAACAGATTATCTTCAAGCCGCGCGGTAAAATTCAAAACCTCGGCGCGGTATCGCTTGCCCTTGCGGGCGTTCCTGTCAGCCTCAATCAGCCAACCAAAATTGCACACCACCGGCCAAGCGTTTTGAATCACCGTCATTTCCTGCTGACAGTGTTTCATCCAATGATCTCTCCAAGCCGTGTGTGGCGTTTCCGCCTCCACGGCAATACAAATTTTTTCCCGCCCTGTCTAAGCGGGAACGGAAACAGGCCCCTTTTAGTCTGCACTTCCTGCTGTACCCCGTAGGCCACAGCCCCCTTGCGGCGCAGAACCACCGCCCTAAATTGGCATTTAACAGACGAAAAGCGGAACGGCCCCCGATGTTGCCGTTGGCATTGGAGCGCGGGTTGTTCAGGTTGGAATTGAACACCCCAGCGTTGCCGCCATTGTTCCAGTTGCCACCGCGAATCAGGCACCGTAAATGGCCCGTTCCCAAAGAAAAACAGCTACTTTTTCACGCTGGCAATATACTTGCCCAGCAAGCAGCCGATTTCTGTATTGTACCTTGCCCATGTTTCGTACTGGTGCATGGACAGCGGCGGGGCAAACTTCGCACCGCAAAGGTCTTTGTCTGCCGCCATCCTCACCAGATTGCGCATCCATTCCAGTTCCACATCAAGCTCCTGCGCGGTAGTCTTGCGGTAGTATTTCTTTTCCAGCTCAACGGCCAAATGGTACATTTTCAGCATAGAAACCCGCATATCATCCGCAAGGTCACGATCTTTCCGGCTAAAATTCTTGGTAAGTGGTCTGCCGTACTTCATCATTTCCCCAATTTTCTCTTTCAAGCGGAACGGTTCATAGCTGCCCGGCGCGGGCATTTCGCTCTGCATAGCTTGTTCACCTCCTCCAAAATTTCCCCCAAACCCACCCGGCGCATTGCGCCTGCCATAAGCCCCAAAAAATTTGCCCGCGCACAGCGCGGGGCGTTGTTCCCGTTGCTGTGCGTTGGCTTGTCCTGCTTACCGCCTCACTATCGTTCGGCGTTCAGTGTTTCAGGGCGCAGTGTACAGTTATTCGTAAAAAGCGGAACGGCCCCCGACGATGCCGTAGGCATCGGAGCGCGGGTTGTTCAGGTTGGAATAGAACACCCCAGCGCTGCCGCCACTGTCCCAGCAGCCACCGCGAATCAGGCACCGTTCGGCCTCGGCGTTGTTGGTGTAGAAATAGTCGCCGCCGTAGGTGGCGTCAATGCCGTCACCCGTCAGCGCAGCGTCGGGCAGCATGGCAAGCGCCTGAAGCAGCAGCTTTGCCGCAGTGCTAATGCTGCTGTCGCAGGCAACATCCTTAAAACTGCAACCATTCGCGCCGGTGGTGTGGGCAATAGTGGTGCTGTAAGTCCATTTGCCGCTGATAAAGTCCAGCTTCACGGTTCCCTGCGTGGTACCGTTGCCGTCCGGGGCCACCAGCTCACCGGTGGCGGCGGAAATAGCTTTCCACGCAGCACTGCTGGCGCTCATGTCACAAGTGGGCGCGGCGGCGTTGTTGTCGGCAATCACCTGTACCTCGCCTTTCACAAGGCGCAGTCCGGCGCACCACTCCCACACATTGCCGTTCAAATCCCAAATACCCTCCAAGGTGCCGTCATGGCTCCAAGTAACAGGGCCGGTGCCGGTGGCAACGCGCCCGGTCTTGTCGTTGTCCTTGCCGGTGGGGATTGCGCGGTACAGGCTTTCGCGGGTGTCCTTGCCGTAGTTGTTGTTGCCGTAGGGTTCCTTGCCCGCCTTGTGGCACCACAGGGCAATGGCTGCCCACTCCGCGCAGGTGATCTCATGGAACTTGCCGCCCTTGGCGCGGTTGTAGCTCACAAAGGTATCAAGGCCCGCCGTGTTGGCCGGGTTCTCGCCGGGCAGGCTGTACGCTCTGCCGTTGTAGTGGCTGGTCTGATACTTGCCCACCCAAAAGCCGTCGATCTCCACGCCGTTCACCCTGAACGCGGGGTGTACGCTGGTGTCGGCAGTAGAAAGCACATCACACAGGCGGAATTTCGGGATAAACACCATAACGCTCGGCATTTCCTTGTCGTCGTACTTCATGGCGTTGTTGGGGCAAACGCTTTTCAGGGCCAGCTCAGCCATATCAAAATTAGCCATAGGTTCGTCCTCCTTTATCAGTGAATCATAATGCCATCAATGGCAAACAGGTACAGGGTCACATCCTCGGTGTCCAGCGGCTCCGGGGTGCGGGTCACGGTTTCACGGCTCATGCCCTCGGTGTTCTCACCGCCCTCGGCCTGCGCGTCGGTTTCCTGTGCCGTGGTCACGGTTTCGGTGTACTTCCGCGCGGGGATTTCCATCTGTGCCGCGTAGTACAGGCCGCGCCCGGTGGTCAAATAGCCCTCGCTGTCCACCATAATGTCGCGGGTCACGGGGTCGTCCTGCTGGTAGCGGGCAAGGTCAAGGGTCAGCGCACCGTCCGCAAAGTCCAGCTTTGTGCCGGTCAGGTTGTAGTTGATCTTCTTGCCCTCGTTTTTCTCAATGATTTTCATGCTCTTATCCTCCTGTTACTCGGTGGGTGCCGGGTCGGTCATGCCGCCCGTCACTCTGATCTGCACTTTCACGGTGGTGGCGCTGCCGTCATGCACCAGCTTAAAGCCGTTGCGGGCACGGTCAGTCACCCGGATATTGCCCAGCCTGCCGCCGCTGTACGCCAGCACTGTTACCTCCACGCCGTAATTGGTGCTTTCGCGCAGCTGCGCAAGGGCAATGGTGGTGGGCGTGTTGTTAAACGGCCACTTGCTGCCGGTCTGCGCCAGCGTGGCCGTGTGCATCTCGTCGGCGTAGTTGTAACCGTCCTGCACCGCCTTAAACTGCATAATTGCCCCGGCAAGGGTCATGTCGGAAATGCCCAGCTCCATATTGTTAAAATGCTGCTGGTCAAGCAAGGTTCCCTGCTGGATAACCTCGCCGCTCTGGTCAGTTACATGGTCTTTCCAATAACTGCGGTCATAAGCCATGGGTTTGTCCTCCTCTCTTTTACTCCTCGGTTTCGATCAGCGGGAATGTAAAGCGCAGCAGCGCCACATTCAGGCTGGTGCGTTTCAGGCTGATACTCTGCTGTCCGGCCAGTGCGCCGTTGATGTCGTACACCCTTACGCCCGTGATCGTGTCGGCCTGCCCAAAATTCGGTACATTCACAAACACGACCACATTCGTGCCGATGATCTCCTTGCTGTTCACGGTGCCGGTCTGCCATGCCCCGCCGTTCAACTGGTATTGGAACCTGTCAACGCTGCGCAGCAGTTCTTCCCGCCGATCATTCAGGAATTTGTCGGTAAAAAACGCCATGCTCGGTTTTCCTCCTTTCCCGATTGTTTATGGCATCGTACCGCAGCGGTCTTGCCCGCTGGCGGACGGTACGGCTGTAAATGCTTCGGCGGCCTCCACGCCGCCCTTGCTCCCGTGCAGCTCTGCACGGATAGAATAGCCCGCCGTTCCTTGGTACATAAACAGCGGGTTTTGCTTTCCGTACTGGCTGTTAGCCTTTTCAGTTTCCATGCTGTGCCTCCTCCGGCAATGTGCCTGCAAATTCAGGGCTTGCGGTGTAGCCGGTTGCAACTCCACCGCTCCGCAGCGCCCCGCAAACTGAATAGCCCACCGTCGCCGGAACGGGCAGTGTGCCGGTAAACTCCGGGCTTACAGCAAACGCTCCCGGCTGGCCGCCTGTCAACAGCGCATGGTGTGCCGTATAACCCAAAGTGGCAGGCATCCACCACACGCCGCAGTAGATCGTGCCGCACTCCGGCACGGTGTATGCCCACTTGTCCACCCTGCACCCGGTAGCCAGCGTGTGGCGCACCATGTAGCTAAGGCTTTCAAGGTGGGCGCTCCACCGTTTCGCGGTAATAAGGCGGCGCTCCATTTCCGCCGGGCTGTAAATAATGGCCGGATGTTCCTCCGTTGTGTCTGTCACATTGATATACAGGCGGAAAGTGCCCGGCTGCCCGCCGTACTCGAACCATTCTTCCAGCATAGTGCCGGGGTAAATGGCGTCTGCTTGCAGCTTTACCGCGCCCACGGTGCCCATTAGGCGGCGTACCGTCAGGGCCGTCTTGATAATGCGGCGCTTTTGCTCTACGCTGTACCCGGTGTCGTACCAGTCCACTTTCCAGTTGATCGCCAGCGCGTCAAGCACGGGTTCGGTGGCGGTGTCAAGGCTTGTGTAAATTTGGCTGTCGTCGATATAGCGCAGCGTTCTTTCGTGCAGCACACCCACTGCCTCGCTAAGCGCCCGCACCCAGTCCTGCCCGGCAACCACGCGGGGCACAGCGTCCACAAGGCGGGCGTCCCGCAGGTCTTTAATCATCTTCCAGCCCTCCGTATGTCACGGTCTGCCCGGTGCATTTCGGCAGTTGCGTTTTGCCTACCACAATATCCGCCGGGGCGGTCAGCTTCACACGCTTGGCTCCTGCCTCGCGTATTTTGGCGATCAGCTCCGTGGGGTTAATATCTCGCCCAAGGTGCCGCTGCCAGCTTTGGTAGCTCTGCACCGCCGCCGTCACCTTTTCCTGTATGGTTCCGGCGCTTCGCTGGCCGCCGTCGCCAATCCAGTAGGTAAACGCTATGTTGTATGGCACCTCCTCCGGCTCCACGCACACCACCTTGTCGCACAGCGGGCGCAGGTTCTCGCCGCTGATATACTCGGCCAGCTCCTCCCGCTCCGTGGCGTTCGGCAGCCGCCCGCCCTCCATCACAAAGTAAATGGCAATCACGCACGGCTCCGGGCTGGTGATCTGCACATCCGTCACATCACTGCGCCATTCCCGCACATGGTATTCGTAGGCGTCGCGCGGCCCGGCGCAGCTAAACCGGCTCGGTGCCAAATAGGCCCTCTCGGTCAGGCTGTCGTCGTCCTCCACATCAAGGCCGCCGGTGCTTTCGTCCACATTGCTCACACTGGCTATGTACGGGATGGGGTCAACAAGGATGTTGATTTCCCCGGCCAGTATGCCGCTGCTCTCCGCTCCGGCCTCCTCCGCCTGCACGATGGTGTCCACATAGGTTGCGCCGGGCGGTATCTCCGCATAGTCCAGCGTATTAAAATACCGCCCGCCCTGCGTTTTCACTCGCGTACCGGCGGGCACCACCACGGTGTCGGCTCGTGCCTCTGCCAGCAGAAATCGTTCCTTGGCCGTGGCCTTTTTGCTTTCCTGCCGTGTCAGCCCCAGCAGCGCAGTCAGCGCGTCCAGTGCCTCGCCGGTGCTGGTTTTCAAAAGCTCTGCCTGTCCCTTAATGTCTGCGTACTGCATGGTTTGATATTCGATCAGGGCAAACGCTTTCAGCAGCAGGGTCTTGGCGTCAGCCTCCCCAAGCACCAGTTCCTTGCCGGTCTGCTCCCGGTAAATCCGGGCGTACTCGGCCTTTAACTGCTCCTCGGTTTCCTGTAGGGTCATGTTTTCAATAAAACTGATCTGTGGCACATTCGCCAGTTCACTGATATTAGACAAGATCAATCACCACCTTTGGGGTCATGTTGCCGTGGTTAGCTTTGCTGTCCGTCCATTCAACGCGCACCACCCGCGCCCTCGGCTCATACATCTTGGTTTTGCGCACATACTCCGCCGCAAGCAGCGCTTGGGCGCTCTCCTGCGGGTAGTCGGTTGTGCTTATGTCAATGCCAAAATCCCGGTCTAAAGCCTGTTCCCCGGTGTGGGTGCCATACAGCACTTGCAGGTTGCGGTAAACCTCCTGCGCCGTGCTGTCGTTCACCGTACCGGCGGCAATCTCAATAACCGGGCTGTCTGCCAAAATCACACCCAGCCCTCCTTACAGGTATTCTTCAATGGTCAGGCTCACTTTACATTCCACCAGCACACCGCCTTGCAGCACGGCGTCCCATGTTTCGCTTATGTCCGTGATCTTGAACGGGTAGGGCGAAAACGGAACCCCGCCCACCACAAACCAGTCCACGACGCTGCTCTCCGCCATACGCTGGAAATAATCAAGCGTACTGCGCGGAAGCACACCGTCCTGCGCCCGCAGTAAAAGGTCGAATGTATAGCTTTTCAGTTTCGGGCCTACCCACTCACTGCGGGCCTTGCCGCCCACGACTTCATGTGTTGCCCAGTCGCTCCCCGTGCTGCCTTTCAGGTTGCTTGGGGTAAAAATCTTTGTGTGGCTCACGGTGAACACGCGGCCCATAAAACTGCCTATTGCCATCTGGCACCTCCTTACGGTAACGGCTGGCTGCTCTCGCTGCCCGGTGCGGCGCTGGTGTGCTTGTGCTGTACAAGGCTGATACTCTGCACTTTCACATCACCGCTGGCACCCTCGGCGTTCAAGATCGGCGCACTAACTTCAACCTTGGTCGGGCTGGTAATGCTTATGTCGCCGCCCGCGCTGATCGTAATGCTGGCCCCGTTTATGTTAAGGGTCACATCCCCGGTCACATTGCGGGTCACGGTGCCCGTTATGGTCTGCAACACATCCCCGGTCACGGTTTGTTCCAAGTTGCCCGTCAAGGTCTGCTTTACATCCCCGGTCACTTCCTGTTCCACATTGTCAAGGTATTCTTGCTTGGTGGTGCCCTTGCGCTTTTCCTCGCTGTCGCCGTCAATATTAAACTTGAAGTCGCCGCCCGCCGATATGCTCATAGCGCCGGTGGCCTCCAAGCTCATAAAGGTGCCCGCTTCAATGGCTACGGTGGTTCCGGCCACAATGCCCATGCCCGTTTTGGCCTGTATGCTGGCGCTGGCACCGCTGCTTTTTAGCTGCAACTGCCCGCCCGCAATCACGCTTACCGGGCCTTTTGCCTCGTCGAAAATTTCACCGTTGCAGGTGCGCCCGGTGCGCTTGTCCACATACTGCGTGTACACGCCTGTGTTCTCGTCGTACCGGCTGTACGCCTGCCCCTTGCGGCTGGTGCCGTATTCCTTGCGGTACAGGCCCTTGTACCCCTCCGCCGGTTTGTTGGTTTTGTTCCAAACTGTGCCGGTGGTGGTGCCCGCCGCCGTGCCGTTGCTGTTGTGGGCAACGCTCACGACCTGCCCCACGCAGGGCATTTTGTATTCGCCGTTGCTCATGGCGTTTATCTGCCGTGTCACGCTCTTGCCCCGGTCAAAGTAGGTCACTTCGTAAGTTCCGGCCTCGTAGTCAATGGCACTCACGCGCCCGGTTCTGTTGGTGCTTGCCAATGCTGCGCCTCCTCACTTCGTCGTAATCCCGCCGCCGTTGCAATAGCTGGCTGGCACCCAGCCGGTAACATTCTTGCCCACGGGCAGCTTGCCGCACCTTGCGGCGGTGTTGGTAATGCGGTATCGGTTATTCACCAAAATACCGTCATAGAAATAGAATGTGCCGCTCTTGTAGCAGCTCGGCTTCGGGGCAACGCTTGTGTAATAGAACGGTGCCTTGGTCAGCGTCACCGCCGCGCCCGCCGTTGCGCCCGCCGCCGCGCTGGCCGCATTGGCCGCCGGGCTGGTGGTTTCGTAGGCGCTGTTGTAGCTTTCGCTGCTGCTATCCTCGCATTGGTGGTATTCGATATGTCCGCCCACATCCCAGTAATGGAACGGGTCAAAAATACCGCTGCACTCAAAGCTGGTCACAAAGCCGCCGCTCTTGGTGTACTTGTGCGTCACCTTGTCCACAAAGTATTTGCCGTTGATTCCTCCGTTCAGGCCATCCCCGTACCCGGTCAGGCGCAGGTTGTTTCCGGCGCTCACGCCCCAGTTGCCCATAACGGAAAATTTCAGCTTCACCCTGCCGTGGTTGGCATTGTTGATCTCGGCGCAAAGCTGTACGCTTGCGTCAAAAACGCTGGTGGCACGGCGGTTCACATTCTTGGTGTGGTTTCCGCCGCCCACGCTGCACACAATGTCCAAGTCCTTGTCGGCGTCGGTGTAGGTAAAATACCCGCCCGTATAGGTGCCGGACAGGGTCGTGTTGTAGCTCAAACTGCCGGGTATAATGTTCGTGCGGTCAAAGTCCTGCACGGCTCGTTTGCCTTTGTAGCGCTCTCGGTCATATACCCACAGCCGCTTTGCGTACACTTTTAAGATCAGACCGTAGTTTTTGCAAAGGGTGTTGTAGTAACTGCTGTCGGTGCCGTCCTGCTCGTCGCACTCTATGTCGTAATCGTCTGCGTCATAGGTGAACCCCAGCCCGTACCGCCCGGCAATGCTTTCCCCAATTCGCTTTATGGAGGTGTTCTTCCAAATGGTTTCCCGCTCCAACTCGCTAAAATCGGTGTCGCTCGGCTTGCTCACGCCGCCCACCTGTAAAGTGGTCGGCGCGTCTTGGTATGCTACATCGTCAAGGATAAATAGCCCGCACTCCATCACATGGGTGTCACCGGGGCCGTTCCAATCCCGCCCGATAATGCGCGGGCGCAGCGTCGCGCCCTCCTCCGGCAGCCAGCCGTGCAGCCATTTACTGTCCTGTGCGTCCAGCGTAATGTCTATGCTGTCGCTGTCGTCGGCGGCATTGTCAACATAGGTCAGGCTCTCGATCTCCGCGCCTACCTGCCCGGCAAAGGGGGCATTGTTGTAGGTTACATCCAATTCAACCCGTCTGCCGTTATTCATAGCTTGCCTCGTACTTCCACGGTGGCAGCAGTCCGTCGCGCTCCTCCTCCAAAACCGGGGTGGCAAGCACCACCCCGGCCTCAAAAAGGAAAGTGTCGATCTGCTGCGGGTTGGCCGCCATCAGAATGTCCGCATGGTATTCACTGCCGTACACCTGCTTTGCAATCACATCCCAAGTGTCACCGCTCTTTGTTGTGTATGCCATATCGTTTCTCCTGTCAGTAGGCCGTCCGCGCCTTTCGGCGCATCATTTGTTCGTACCAAAGTTCAAACCGCTGCTGCGCGTCGTCCAAAACGCTTTCCAGTACAGCCCGGTCAGCGTTTCCCTGCACGACGATCTGCGGCGCAAATACAACCTGCCCGCCGCCGTCCGGGGTTCCGCTGCCGCCCTGTTCCGGCTGCGGCTTGCCGGTGTCGATCTCTTGCAGCTCCACAGCGTTGTTACCCTGCGTCGCCTCAATCGTCGCCAGCTCCACCGCACCGCCGCCGTCGGCATACGGTACACCTGCCGCCACGGCGGCCTGCTCTCCGCTTACCCCCAGCATACGGCCCGCCTGCGTCCAAGTGTTGATGTTGTCGCTGCGTACTCCGCGCTGGAAACTGATTACCGCCTCGGTTCCGGCTTCACCGGCGATAGAAACACCGTCCGTAAAGCCGCCCCTTGCCAGCATGGGCAGGGTGGGTATATTGACGGAAAAGCTCTTGCCGCCAAGTATGGGCACCCATTTCGGGATAGTCAGGCCCAAACCGTTAATGCCGGAAATCGCCTTGTTGATGATCGCAATAACGGCGTTCAGCGGTGCTTTGCACAGCGCTACCAGTCCGTCGAAAGCAGAACCGAAAATCTGCTTGATTCCCTCCCACGCTTGGCTCCAACTGCCGGAGAACACCCCGGTAATAAAAGTAATCAAGCCTTGGAAGAAACCTTGAATCGCACTCATAACTGCGCTGATTCCCGCACTGAACGCTTCAAACCCGGCCAGCAGTGCGGGCACAACCACGCTGCCAATGGTCATAATCACGGTAATAATTCCCTGTATGATCGGCATTGCCGCCTGAATGGCGCTGCCAATGATCTGCATACCCGTCATAACCGCACTGCCAATATTGGAAATTATGCTGGCTATCGTCGGCGCTGCCGCCGTAAAGGTCTGCAAAATAATGGGCAGCACCGTACCCGTGATAAAGGTAAATACATCCTGTATGATCGGCTTGACCGTGCCCGTCGCAAAGGTCACGATTTGCCCAACCACACCCATGATGGATTGCAGGATAGTCGCCACGCCGCCAAAGGCTGCGCCTGCGTTTTCACCAAACAGGTTTGTGATCGTGTTCTGCAGGGGGGCCAGCGCAGCGGCAACGCCGCCCTCGCTGAAAAGCCCTGTCACAAAGTCGGCCACGCCTTGCAGTTTGCCGGTGAACACATCAAATACCTGCCCGCCGGTTTTACCAAACACATTCACGACTATGCCGCGTATGTCCTCCAAGTGGTCGCCCAAAATGCTTACCACGGCAATAATGCCGCTGATCGCAGCAATTACCGGGGCTGCCCCGGCAAACAGGCTGCCAAAGCCTCCTGCTACCGGCCCCCAAACGCTGCCCAGCAGTCCGGCCCCGGCCCCGGCAAAGTTGCCCAGCGCACCCAAGGCGTTAGAGCCAACGCTCACCACGCCCTTTGCCACGCCGCCAACCTTGCCCGCTGCGCCGCCGACTGCCTGCCCCACGCCGCTGTTCGCTACGGTGGAGATCACATTCCCGGCTTTTCCGGCCACCCAGCCAGCACCGTTCTGTGCAAGCCCCTTGGCACCGCTCACAAGGTTGGTCAAACCCAAGCCCTCCGGCCCCGCAATGCCCGCAAGGATTTCTTTGCTCACACTAATGGTGCCCTTGCCGAAACCTACGATCTTGCTGCCGATGGTGGTATTCGCCACATTCCCGGCTGCCGCGCGGATTCCGCCAAAATACTGCCCTATGGGGCTGCTCGTCACAGCGTTTTTTGCCATACCCAGCAGTCCGCCGCCTTGCTTTGCGTCGGTGATCTGCCCGGCCACGCCCATAAGGCCCTGCATAAACTTGTAGTCGGTGCCCTTTTGGTTGGTCAGCGTTCCACGGTTTTTAATGCCAAAGTAAGCACCAATGGCGCTGTTCTCCAACCGCTGCATAAAGCTGCCGCTCCCGTTACTGGTAACGGCTCCCCACTGCGTCCGTGTCATGTTGGAGTTTGCCATTGTCGCGCCAACGCCTGCGGCCTCGGCCACATTGCTGATCGTACCAACGGCATTGCCCGCAAACTTCTGTCCGCCGGTGAACAAACTGCCCACCGCGCCCAGCAGGCCGCCGCTTCTCTCGCTGCCGCCCGCCGCCACGCCAAGCCCGCCGCTCTCACCAAACAGCAGGCTCCCGGCTTCCTCCAAAAGATTCCCGGCCAGCGGCGCAAACTTCATGGCCGCAAAGGTTCCGGCCAACCCGCCAAGGATTCCGGCCGCCTGCGGCCCGTTGTCTGCTACATAGTCCAGCGTCTTTTGCACATAGGGCAGGGCTGCTTGCAGCGCGTCGCCCAGCTTGGAAATACCGGCGCTCAACAGGTCGGCCAGCGTTCCGGCCAGCGTTTGCAGCTTCGGCATATCCTTACGCACACCGTTCATCAGGTCGATCACAGCCCGCGACAAGGTTTTCTTCACGGGCAAAAACTCCGTGCCAATGTCCTGCTTTAGCGCTGTCACGGAGTTTTTCACCATCGTGTCAATGCTTTCGCTGGTGCTGGCCTGAATAATAAACTCCCGCTCCATACTGCCGGTGTACAGGCTTGGGTCGCTCACCATTGCAAGCGCCTTTTCGTAAGCGCCTAAATTGTTTGTGATCTTTGCGCCGCCCTCAATGGCCCACTGCCCAAACAGGGTGCTAAGTGCAGCAACCTTGCGTTCGCCCGGCATATCCTGCAAAGCGGTAAAAACTTCTTTCAAGGTGCCCACGCCGTCGGTCCGCATACTCTTGGCTATGCCCTCGGCGGTAAAGCCCAGCTCCTCCCACATTTCCTTTTGGGCCTTGGTAGCGTTGCTGCCCTTGCTCAAATTGGTGTAAATGCGGGAAATGCTCGTGCCTACCCGGTCAGTGGCAACGCCGGTAGCCTGCATAGCCGTTGCCATAGCGGCAGTAGCCGCCGGGTAAACGCCTGCAATCTGGCCCATCGACGCCGCGCTGTTCACGCTCTGTGCAATTTCTCCTGCCGTGGTTGCGTTATGGGCACCAAGGTAGTTGATTTGGTCTAACAGGGTCATAACCCGTTTGTGGTCAAAGTTGAAGCTGGCCTCCCACTTTGCCACATAGTTGCCGGCGGTCTGGTCGTCCAAGTCCATAGCCGTTGCGGCCACAGCAGTATCACGCAGATACCCCGTTGTTAGCTGCTTGTCTACCCCAATTCCCGATTGGCCCAGCGCGGCGCTCATGGCCGTTAGCTGGTCGGTGGTTCGCGGTATGTCGGTACTAAGGTCTTGGATATAGGTTTTCAGTGCGCCGTAGTTCTGCTTAAAGGTCTTGCCGTTGTCGGCAGTCGCGTCACTCACCGCACCGCTGGCGTCCACCAAGCCGTCCACATAGCGCACCACGGGGGCCATGGCGCTTTCAAGCGCCTGCGCCTCCTTGGTGCAGCCCGCAATGCCCACCGCTGCGGCGGTGGCAACCGCGCCCATAGTGGCAAGGCCGACGGTGCCAATGTTGCTTATGCTCTTGGTTAAACTGCCAATTTTGCTTTGTGTACCATTGATCGCCGCCGTCAGGCTTTTGTCCATCCGGCCCGCAATCTTGATACTAAGCTCTAATGTTTTGCTCGTCGCCATTCCTCCGCCACCTCGTCGTTCAGCTTGGCGAACTCACGGGTCGGCAAATTCAGGTAAAAATCAACGCCTGTCCGCGTCACAGCAGCAAGGCGTATGGCGGCCTTGCGTAATGCTTTCGCGCCGCCCTTTACTCGAAAAAACCCGCGTCGTTCACGGCGTTTTTAATTTTCAGCACTTCGTACAGCGGCAGCCCGGTAAAGAACTCCTCCGGCAAGCCCGTTGCCATTCCGGCAAGGATACAGGCGTACAGGTAGTTGTAGCTGGTGTCCGTCACCATAAAGCCCGCGCGGGTCAGGCGGTTTTCCGCCGCGCTCTCGTTCAGGCTGTTCAGGTCGGCAACGCCGTTCAGGTCAATCTCCGTGTACTGCTTGCCCTCAAAGTAGTAGGGCTTTTCCAGCCGCATAATGTGGTTCTCGGTGTTGCTGTCCACATTCATGTACCCCATCACCATGCCGTAGATTCTGCGGGAAACGCTGCGCGGTGCCAACTTGAAAAACTCAATCGGCAGGCCGGTGGCCTTGGCAGCCAAAATGCGCACAAAGGCGGTGGTGGTTTCGCACAGCAGCATGGCGGCAGGCTCCCGCTCGTTGAAAAGCTGCCTCTGCGCGTTGATCGCGTCCTGCACGGTCAGCTTGTCCAGCCCGGCAAGGTCGATCTCCGCATACTCCTTGCCCTCAAAAACATAAGGGCGGTTCAGCTTCAAAAGGTACTGGTTTTCGGTCTTAGGTGCCGTCGCCTCGGTTTTCTCCTCGGTTGCCACGGTCATATTCTTTTCTTCTGCCATAATGTACAGCTCCCTTTCAGTGTGTCAGTGCTTCTCAAAAATAAAAGCATACCCGCCTCCGGCTCATTCCGGGGGGGCGGGTTCATGCTCTTGGGGTTGTTTGGGTTAGATCAGGCTGCGCACCTTTGCCAGCATATCCACACCCTTGACCTTGTAAACGCCGTTCAGCTTGTCGATTTCGGTAAGCTGCTCACCGTCAACCTCGATCATAATGTAGGTCAGCTCCAGCGTAACGGTGGCCTCCATGCCCTCGCTTTTCTCGATCTTGCCGGGCTTGAACTTCTTCACGCGGCCCATCTCGACCACGCGCAGGCCCTTAAAGTCATAGCCGCCGGTCTTGTCGTACACCTGCTGCGCCGCGCGGAAAGTCAGGTTCACCACGGTCAGGGGGTTCAGCATATCAACGGCGCTGGAATACAGCGTGTTAAACTGCACCTCCTGTTCAAAGCTCTCCCACTGTCCGATGGTGGGGGAATCGATCTCGCCGCCAACACCAAAGCCCTCCACGGTGCCGGTTTTCATGTTCACTTCCGGCAGGTCAACGCTGGCGGCAACGCCGATCATCCGCGTACCGTCAAGGTAGGCGTTCACGTCATTGATCTTCTCCGGGATATAGTTGTTGCTAATCATAGCTCTGTACCTCCTTTATCAGCTCAAAGCCGTGGTCAGTGCGTCCGGGTCAAACTCGATAACATCCTCGATGTCCTCCGCCGGGGTGTAGGGGGTGATGTACTGGTGGAAAGTGATCTTGCCATCCAGCAGGTCGGCGGTGGTGTTCTCCGCCTCGTCGTAGATCACCTCATAGCGGGCGCACACGCCACGGGCCACAAAGCCGTTGCCGCGCACATTCTCGCTGTCCACAATAGCCTCGATCAACCGCTTGTTGGCGGGGCTGTCCACCTTGGAAAAGTAGGTCAGGATAAAGCTGTTCGCCGCCCAAGAAAGGAAGCGCCGCACACTGAACCATCTGTCTTTCGGGTCGGTATTGCCGGGGTATGCGGCGGTGTTGTTGCCCCACAGGCGGAAACCGCTCATGTTCAGGAAAGTGGCAACGCCAAAGCCGTTCACGGTGTTGGCCTGCTCTTGGTCAAGCACAACCTCGGTGCCGTCCGCAAGGCAGGCGGCGCTGATCGCCAGCGTCTTGTTGGACGGGCTTACATTCGGGGTGTCTGCGTTCACCGCGTCAGTGTAGGCTGTCAGGGCGGCGGCCAGTGCGCTGCCGCTGTAAACCACCTCGCCCACCTTGGCGCAGGGCCACACAGCATAGGCGTTCGCGTCGCTCACGGCCTGCGCCTCCTTGCGCTGCTTCACATCGGTGTATTTGGTAGCGCCGCTTGCAGTGCTGTCAATGTCCACAATGCACACAGCCTTGAACACGCCGTTGATCTCCTTGGTCTTGGCCTGCAGGGCGGCGGCCACGGTGGCGTCCATGCTAAAGCGCGGTGCCAGCAGAATGCCCGGCGTCATGGACAACTTGGGGTAAATCTGCCGCACCACTTCAAGGCCGGTTTCCTTGCCTGTGGCTGCGTCTACGCCGCCCACAATGTCGGCGGCCTTAACCTTGCTGGGGTCAAGTTTCTTGCCTGTCACGGTCAGGGTAGTGGCACTGGCTGCCTTGCCTCCTGCCAGCGGCACAATGTTCAGGGTGCCGTCGTTGTTAAAGCTGGCCGTGTAGTCGGTGTCGCGGGTCAGGGCAGTGCTGCCGCTTTTCACGGTCAGCTTGTCCAGCAGCACACCCACCACATCCAGCACGGCCACGCCGCTGTTCACCTGCACGGTGGTTTCGGCAATGTCTGCCGTGTGCTTGGCGGGGTCAAGCACATTGATAAGCACCAGCGGGCCGGTGCCCACAACGCTGAACGCCGCGCTGATACTCTCGCACAGGGTATAGGCGGCAAAGTCGTCATGGTAGCCCACGGCGGCCACAGCCTCCTTGTAGTTGTACGCCAGCAGCGGGGTATTCACGGCCTGCTCCGGGTGTTCCAGCATATTCACGGGCGCGGTGCCCACAACCACCTGCAAACCGGCGGTGCCGGTCACGGGGGTGGTCATACTGGTGGCCTGTTCGCTGGTATATACGCCATGTTTGTATGTAGCCATATCGGTTGTTCCTCCTTACAGTTCGTTTTTGATCTTGTTGTACAAAATGCTTTCCGCCGTGCCTGCCGTTTCCAGTGCCTTGCGCGTCTGTGCAAAGCGTTCCACCGGCACAAGCAGGTTCTTGGCCGCCGGGTGCTGCTTCACAAACTCGTCCAGCGCCGCCGGGGTGTTGCCGCTGGCGTACACGGTGTACTGCCGTGCCACGCCGCGCACGCTCGGCCCGCAGTAAACGCACGGGGTCTTGTGTTCGATCTTTGCTTCGGTTTCCCCGGTGATCTCCGGGGTGGTGGCCGCCTCGGCGGCCTGCTCCTGTTTCTTGGTCATAGGTACTCCTTTAACTGTTCATCCTGCGTCATGGCAGGTGCCGTGCAGGTCAGGGTACACGCTCCAAAGTAATAGGGGTGCGTGTCGTCCTCCTGCAACGCCCAAGTGATCGGCTTCAAAACGGTAAACGCGCCGCCAAAGTAGGGGGCCTTGCAAACTCGCTGGATAATGTCCTCTTTGATGTTCGCCACATCCTGCCAGCCCTCACGGTCAAGGCCGGTGTCATAGGCGCACACGATCAGGCTAAAGTCCACGGTCTGCGGGCTGTCGTCGTCCTCGATCTGTCCGCCAGTCATCCGCACCACAATGTAGGGTGCCTCGGCCTTGTCGGTGTCCACATCGGCATCATCACTCTGCTGTATGGGCAAGTCCTGCTTGTAGATTTTCAGTGCCTTGCGCCCCTCTTGGCCGCAAAACAGCTTACCCGCAAACAGTTCTTTCAGCATTTCGATCAGCGCGTCTTGGCAAAGCTGCGGGGTGCGGCCAATGTCCGCCCTCGCTGCCGTCGTTGTGTGATTTCTCATGGTGGCTCACTTCTTTCCGGCTCTCGCCAATACTCGCTCAACCTGTGCCTGCAACCGTTCTTGCAGGTATTCTTCCACGCTCGGCTCAACCTCCGGCCAAATGGTGTGGTGCATGGCGGTGGCGCTGGGGCTTCCCATTGTCACCAGCTTTTCCGCATTGCCCTTGGCGTTCGTCCAGCGCTTGTACCCCTTGGCGGTGCGCGTATGGCTCGACTTGGAACCAATGCGCCGCTGCACCATACCCACATGGCCGCTGCTGAACTTCACCAAAAAGCCCTTGCTCATACCGCCCGCGCCGGGCAGCGTTTTCATGCCGCTGGATTTTAATACCTTGGCTTTCCAAACGCTCGGCCCGTCCTTAAAGTCCATTCCGGTAAAGTGCGTCGGCACCGCCGGGCTGGTCTTAAAATAGCCAAGGTCGTTGCGCATTTTGGCAATGTGCAGCTCCGCCATCAAACTGCTGTTGCTGGCTTTCTTGCGCTGCACAAGGTCTTTCAGGTGCCGCCTGCCTGCGGCGTTCACGGCGTAACGGGTCTTTGCCTTGGCAACCATCAGCTTTCGCGCCTGCCGCGCTGTGGCGTTGATCGCCACTTTGGCCGCCGCCGGGGTTTTGCGTTTCAGGTCGCCAAGCGCCTGCTCTACCGTGTCCAGCCCCGCAACGGTAATGGTCAGGTTTCCGGCGCTGTAAGTAACATTGCTCACTGCCGTGTCCTCTCCATCGTCATGCGGTACACGCCGCTTTCCTCTTGGCAAAGGTTGATCGTGTAGGTGCGCTGGCTCTTGGTGCCCTTGTCAAGCACCAACTGCTTGCCAATCTTCGGCTTCGGCCCGTAGTCCTCCACCCGGATATACAGGATGGTGTGCGCCGTGTATAGGCCGGTGTCAAAGTTCTGCTTTGCCCCGGCCTCCCAATGCGCCGAATGTTCGCGCAAATCGTCGTCCTCTAAAACGATCAGCACATCTTTACCGTCAACGGTGTGGCGGTCTGCGTGTTCGTTTTCCTCAAAAAAGGCCGCGTCAATATCCGCCGCCACGCAGTCCTTGAATGTGGGCGGTGCCCACGGTGCTGCCGCCCCGCTCCCTGTATCCTGCTTTAGTTCAAACAGTGCCACGCTCTCACCTCCACAGTAAAAAGCCCCCGCCCGTCACCGGGCAGTGGGGTGCATATCAACAAACGGTGGCAACAAACCAACTGTCCACCTTGTCGGGGATGGGCAGCGGGCGGGCCTGCAATTCCAGCATACGGCGGTCAGGCTGGTGCTTCACAAAGCTGCGCAGCAGGCGGTCAGTCTGTGCCGTGACCCACTGCTGGGTGCTATCCTCAATGTAGGTGCAGGCACCATAAGCCATCATGTAGTCGGGGTGGCTGGCGATCAGCACAACCTTGTTCTCCGGCACAAGGGGCAGGGTCTTGGGGGCGGCGGGGTCAGTCCAATCGTCCAAGTACACCTCGGCGTAGGTGTAAATGTCGATGTTGGGGCTGTTCAGGTGGCCCACATACTTCACGCCGTTGGGCAGGTCGCGCGGGTGAATAAGGCCCATTTCCACGCGGCGGTTGTCCAGCATTTTGCTGATCTTCTCGTCCGCAAGGAAATTGCGCAGCGCGGTTTTGCCCATGATTGCCATGTCCACATTGGCAAAGCCGTTGGTCAGCACCTTGTCGGCCCAGTCCTCCAAGTTGTCGCTGATCTTGGCGGTGCTCTTGCCCCACTGGGCGGTGCCGGTCAGGGTTTCGGTGTTGGTAAAGCCAAAGTCGATGATCTCATTCACGCCCTCGCCAACAACGGGAACTTGCCCGGTCACAATGGCCTGCACGGCCATCCACTCCTCGCGGCGGGTGGTGGCGTCGTTCAGGCGGCTGTACTCCTCCATCAACTGCTGTGCGCTGCGCTGGGCAGGGGTTTCACCGCTGTACAGATCTTCGCCGGGCATACGGGTCATGTAGCGGTCAGCGGTGGTAATGTCGCAGGGGTTCACCAGCGGGGGCTTGTAGCTCTCGGTCTTGTAGCCGCTGGCTTTCAGCACCTTGCCGCCAACACGCGGGTGGACAAAGGCCGCCATACGGCGATCACCTTTCACAAGGTCAATATCCACGCGCTCGGTGGTAGACTTCTTCACATTGGTAAAGAAAGTGTCACGGAAAAAGGTATGCACAGGCGGTGCCTGTCTTACGACCTCCGCAAGATAGCGCGGGGTATAAATATTTACTTCGTTTGCCATGTTGGTTGCTCCTCCTTACTTCAAAAAGATACCGATGTTGCGCAGGGCAACTTCAATGTCGGCGGCGGCAACGCCGTCAGGCAAAGCCAGCCCCTCCGCAAAAAACTCACCCGTCAGGTAAACCACCGCGTCCTCGCCGCTGGCGGCGTCCTCTGCGGCAATGCCGTACAGGCCGGTCACATTCAGCGCGTGGGTGCCGTCCACGGCGGCAAGGGGCTTTACCTTGCCACCGTCCAGCAGCACAAGGTTGTGCGCGGCCACGGCTCCGTCTGCCTCCTTGGCGGCGGTCACAATGCCCGCCGTAGTGCCCGCAATAAAATAGTCGGGCGTGGTGGAATAGGTCTTTTTCGCCAAATCCATGCTCATAGTCTTATCCTCCCTTACTGCTTCTTGCCAAGGCCCTTGATTGCGTCCATAAACTCGTCAGGCTTCTCACCGCCGGTGGGGGCGGTGGCACTGCCCACGCTGTTCACGCCGCTGGCGTTTGCGCCCTGCTGCATGGTGTTCAGCCAAGCCGCGCCCTGCTCCTTGGCGTTCTTCATGGCGGCCTTGGCGTAGTCGCTGGCGCTCATGGGCTTATCGTACTTAGCCTCGTTGGTGATCTGCTCACTGCCGGGCAGGGCCATTTCCTCAATGTCGCGGATACGCTGCCGCTCCGCATTGGTAGCCCGCAGCGCCGCCGCCTGTTCGATCTGGTCAACCAGCGCGGGGTAAGCACCGCGCAGCTCGTCCACGGTCTTGATCTCGTTTGCCATGTTCGTGTCCTCCTTATGGCTGTTGTTTCCCGGCTGCTCCGCCGGGGTCTGTGTATTTACAAAACCGCTGGCGGCGGGGGCTGCTGCCACGCTGTTCTGTACAAATTTTGGTGCCTTATCAAAAGGCAGGTTCATGTTTACGCTGTTCACAAACAGCAGGCCGCCCCGGTTCTCCACAACGGTTTTTTCCCCGTCGTCCACCAGCTCGTCCACAAAGCCGTTGGTCTTAGCCTCCTCGCCCGTCCACCAGCTTGTAGCGTCCATCCACGCGGCCACTTCATCCTTTTCCCGGCCCGTCTTTTTGGTGTACAGGTTCAGGATGTTTTCGCGTATGGTATTCAGCGCACCAATGTACTGCTGCAGGGTCACGGCGTCGGCAAAATCAAAAATGCCCATCCGTACCGGGTGTATCATGTAGGTGCTGTCATTGGCTGCCACCACCTTGTCGCAGTGGCAGGCAATGATCGTGGCGGCGCTGGCACACAGCCCGTCAATGCGGGCCGTTACCTGCGCGGTGTGCTGTTCCAGCAAATTGCCAATGGTCTGTGCAGCAAACACATCACCGCCGCCGGAATTGATACGCACTGTCAGGCTCGTCAGCGCCCCCAGTGCGTTCAGTTCGTCGGCAAAGGTCTTGGGGGTCACTTCGTCGCCCCACCAACTGCTGTCCGAAATATCGCCGTACAGCAGCAGTTCCGCGCTACCTGCCGCTTGGTTTCTAAACTGCCAAAACTTCTTAGGCATGGTCATTCCTCCTGTTGCCCGCCGGGCGGCTTGGCCTGCGGGTTTGTGATCTCGTCAACCTCCCGCTTGCGCTTGGCTTCGATCACGCGCTGGCGGATATTGCGGTTGTAGTCGCCGCCGGTCATGGTGGCGGTTTCCTCCTGCGCCGTGCTGAATCCGGCGTCCACACGCTTCACAGCGGCGTCCACCTCCTGCACGGGGTTCAGGTTGGTACGGGCCGGGCCGTTCCACGCGCAGGCGGTGTATGCCTTGCGGATTGCCGGGTCAGCAAAAAAGCCCGGTGCCGCAATGCGGCCCCGCGCCACTGCCTCGGCAAACCATTCCTCGTAGATCGGCTGGCAAAAATCATCGGTGAACCAATCGCGCTGCATACTGCAAGTGCGCCAAAACTCGTTCAGCGCACCACGCGCCGCGCTGTAACTCGTCGTAAACTGCTTAAACAGCACCTCCGGCGGGATTTCCAGCGCCGCGCCGATCTGCCGTATCAGCGCATTGGTAAAGGCGTCATACCCGGTGTTCGGGTGCTTGGGGTCTGCAAACTCCACATCCTCGCCGGGGTTTAGGCTCAATATAGCGCCGGGGCCAAGCTCAATGCTGCTTTGGTCTTGCGCGTCGATCAGCATATCCGGCGGCAGCATTTCGCCAAACGGGCGGGCGTCGCTTGCCACGCCCTGCTTCACAAACACGGTAAACATGGCACTAAGCACCGCCGCCGTGATTTCGGCGTCCGTGTAGCGGCCCAACTGTTTCAGGGCTTCCAGCACCGGGGCCAGCATGGGCACACCGCGCCGCTGTCCGGCCCGCTCCCGGTTCATCACATGAAGTACATTCCGCCGCCCGGTGGTCTTTGTGTAGGCTTCAACCCGCGTCCAGTGCGGCCCGCCGCTGGTGTAGGCGTTGCTTGCCAGCGGGTGGCGGTCACATACCCAGTAGGCTACCACCATGCCGTCGGCGTCCGTTTCCACGCCCTGCACAATGCAATGCACATCATGGCCCTGCACCGTGCAGGGCACCAGCCGGTCAAAGCCGTCCGGGCTGCAAACCCGGTCAGCCTCCACCAGCCTCACCCGCAGGCTGTACGGCTGCCCGGTCTGCTCCTTGGTGGGCAGCAGCACAATGGCATCGCCATTCATGGCATAACTCAAAAAGGTTAGCTGTTGCAGTTTGTAAAAGTTGTCCACCCGGTCAGCGTCGCACACCGGCGTGTCCGCCCAAAGGGCAAACTCTCGCACGATCTGCGCTTGCAGTTTTTCGGCGTCCTCCGGGGTCAGCCCCAGAAACTCCGCGTCGATCTGCGGCGCAGGCATAAGTCCGCCTGCAATCACATTCGTGCGCATGGTTTTCAGCGCGGCGCTGGCCGTGGGGATTCCCATATAGGCGTCGCGGCTGCGCTGGCGCAGTATGTCGATATTGTCCTCAATATCTTCCTTGGCGCTGCCACCGTAAAACTCCCACCCGCGCAAGGATTTCTTGGTCAGGTTTGCCCCGTAGTTGCCGTATCCGCTGTCAATGATTTTCAGCGCGGCGCGGGCGGCTGCCCGCTTGGCGGCGTGTACCGGGGCCACGGCGGCCACGGCTCTGTCAAATACATTCACGGTGTCGCCCTCCCTCACACATCACGGGCAACAAAGTGGTACAGGCGGTTGCGCCCGCCGTTCTTTTCCTCGGCCTCCGCCTCGGATAATTTTTGTGCCCAATATTCCATTTCCTCGCGGATTTGTTTCAGGTCTGCCCGCGTCAACATTCTTGTGCCGATTTGATAGCTTTGCCCGGTGGCTACACTTTCCTCCGCCGCAAGCCATGTATTCAATTTCTGCCGGCACATTTCTTTTGAAAAAATAGCCATTAAATACCTCCTGTAATGCGGCGGCGGCCTGCCCGCCGGGGTCTTTGCGCCATGCCCGGCTCCGGCTTTGCCAGCACGGGGTTGGCAATCTCTAAAGCGGCGGTGGCATAGTTGCGCAGGTCAAGCGGTTCGTTGCGCTTGTACTTGCTGTCTTTCAGCTCCCACACGGTAACGCTGCGCCCCTTGCGGAACCGCACCACCATCTTCTCACTGGTCAGGCCCTTAAAGTAGGTTTCATCGTACCCGGCTTCTTCGTTCGCGGGAAAGTGGCAGTAGTTCGGCCCCTTGGTGTTGTGGCGCAACCGCTGGTATAACAGCGCCTTGCCCGCGTCCACGCCAATGATGAACAGCGGCGTTTTCACACGGTTGTTGGTGGTGGGGTTGCGGATGTAGGGCACCTCGGCACCGCCCTTGCCCTTGATCGCCCACACGCCGCGCTCGTACCGTTCCTTGGTAAAGCGGTACACTTGGTCGGTGTGGTGGCCGCCGCTGTCAATGCAGCAGCTTATAATGCGCAGCGCGGTTCCGTCCTTTTTGCACCACACGGTCTGCAAAAAAGCGTCCAAGTCCTCCCACACCTGTTCTTTCAGCATATCGCCGTAAATCTTTTGGTATCGGATTCCCCAGCTTTCCTTGCCAACGCCCCAACCCACGATCTCAACCTCAAAGCGGTCATCCTGCACATCCACACCGGCGGTAAGCACAAGCACTTCTTCGGGCACCACCGCGTCGTAAATCTCGCGGCGGTTGAACAGTTCGGTGTCCTCCACCTGTTCGCCCCGCTCCTCCCAAGTTTCACCCAGTTCGGTATTTACCCAAACCTTCATGCCCTCCGGGTTTCCTTGGTCAAGCTGTTCTTTCGCCACTATGAATTTCTGCACGATCTCTTTCCATCCGCAAAAGGTGGAGGCAAGCGTGTTCAGGTGGAACCCCCGCGTTTCTGCGCCGGGGTTTTCCGCCACAAAGCGGCCCTGCTGGCTCTGCTGTTTCCAGCGGTATTCGTTCGCCACGCACCCGCAGCGTTCGCATTTGTAAACGATCTCTTTTTGCAGGTCGTCCGGGTCAAAGATCAGGTTTGCCCACACAAAAGGCTGGTAATGCCCGCACTCCGGGCACGGCACATTCCATTCCTCGCGGGTGGATTGGTTGTACTCGGTTTCAATGCGGCTGTGCCCCTTGATAACCGGGGTCGATACCATAACCGTTTTCTTATCCCAAAATGTTGTTTGGCGCTTTTGGGCAAGGCTCAACGGGTCGCCCTCGGTTCCGGCGCTGCCGGGGTAGCGGTCTACCTCGTCGGCCAGCAGCACTTTAATAGGGCGGCTGGCAAGGCCGGTGGCGCTGTTCGCGCCCACTATGGTGATGTGCCCGCCGGGGAAATTCTTTTTCAAGATCGTGTTCCCGGCGTATCGGCTTTTCACATCCACCAGCCCGCGCAGTACCGGCGTGTCGCGTATCATCGGGGCCAAGCGGTCTTTGCTGAATGTCTGCCCCATGTCCAAGGTCGGCTGCATAACCAAGATGGGCGCGGGGGCATAGGCCATAAAATAGCCAAGGATGTTCAGCAGCAGTTCGGTCTTGCCCAACTGCGCCGCGCACATGATAACTACCCGCCGTATGTGCGCATCACCTATGGCGTCCATGATCTCCCGCTGGTACGGTGCCTTGTCGGTGTGCCACCGCCCCGGCTCGGCGCTGCTCTCCGCGCTCAACATACGGTAGCGGTCAGCCCATTGGGATAGTGTCAGCTCCGGGGGCGGTTTCAGCGTTGCCACACACCGCGCCAGCATTTCCATTGTCGCCTGCGGTATTCCCAGCAGCTTTTGCTTTTTTGCTACCCCACAGTCTGTCGTACTCCTTTCGCCTGCAATCCGGGAAAAAGCACAGACCGCTTTCGTCGCCTGTCCAAATTCTCCACACGCACCCCGCGCAGTGGTCTTTATTTTTCTTCTGTCCTTTCATCGGCAGTGTCCTCCACAGCAAAGGCCACGCGGTAGTCGCTCAATTCTTCCAGCGTTTCGTCGATAGCCTTTTTCATTTCGTCAAAAATAGCGGCTTGGTTTCCGTCCATAGCCGCCAGCGTAGGCGATAGCTTGGCAGGCATAGCCAAAAACCGGCTGCGGATATTCAGGCACATGGTCTGTATGCCTTTCTCAATATCCTGCGTACTGTGCAAATCGCCCCGGCGCAGGTCGTTGTCCATTTCCGCTGCTTTCCGCTTTTCGGCGGTCAGCTTCATGCGCTCGGTGTTCAGACTTTCTTTTCCCGCTCCGCCCAAATACTTGATGTACCGGGCCACGGTGGGTTGCAGCTCATACAGCCCCGGTCTTGCCTCCACAATCACGCCCTCGTCGCGTAACTGCCGCACCCGGCGTTCGGTCAGGCATAACCACTGGGCAATAACCTTGCTGGTGTACAGTGTCATTCCTCCGTGTCCTCCTCCAAAGGCGCGTCAAGATCATCTGCCGCCGTCCCGTCGGGGTCTGGCACATCCACCGCGCCGGTGGCTCTCATGTGCAAAATTTCAAGCCGCTGCTTTTCCAGCGCCATGCGCCTGTCGCTCTCCTCCAAGGCCCGCAGGCTGTCCGCAATCTTGGCAATGCGGCCCTGCACCTTGTATAGCGCTTCCTGCAATTTCAGCACCCGGCTAAAGGCGCTGTCCTTGCTGTACATACCCATGGTTTGGTTGGCACCGTCTTTTTTGTCCTTTCCCCGCCCGCCGGGGGTGCGCATATCCAAAAGGCTGCTCACAAACAGCGTGTCCTCCGGCTGGCTCTCATACTCGGAAATTTTTGCCAGTATCTTGTGTTCGCGGAACTTCAAAATCTTCATTTCATGTTCCAGCGCCTCACGCCCGCCCAGCGGCACACTCTCGGTGATCTTCAATTCTTCGGCAGAAAGCATATCAAAAAAGACGGCGCTGTACGCTCCGTCTTTCTCTGCGTTCTTATTGCCGGGCGGCGCACCGTCGTGGCTGCCCGCCGCATTGCGCTTGCCCTTGCTGTTTTGGTTGCCCGGCTGCCCGCCGCGCTTTTTCTTGGGTAACGCTTCTTCCCACTTGTCCGCCGCTTTCCAGTTGCGCAGGGTTTGGTAACTCACACCCAGCTCCCCGGCCAGCGCCCGCAGGCTTACTTCCTCGCCCTTTTTCTTCTTGGCGATGTATTCAGCCTTGGCGGTGTCGCGCTTCTCGCTCCGCTTCGGCATTCTACACCTCCAAAAAGTAAAGCCCACCCCGCCGGGCAGGCCCAAAACAAAAGGCCCGCAGCGTTCCCGCCACGAGCCTTTATATTTTCATGCTACTACTATACCACACAAAACCTGTCAAAGTTGCTAACTTTCAAAAAATATTTTTTCTGTGCCCGGTGCTTAGTAGATCACCGTCAAATCCTCCGCGTTGAAGAACCCCCGACCATTTGCCCCAAGAACATCTACTTGGTTTGTTTCTCTGTCTATGCCACCCCAGTTTGTAGCACCGAATATCATTACCACTTCACCGTCCGCCGCATTGTATTTTTTCCCGTTGCGGTCTACCGGGTAGTAGTCGCTGCACTGGTGGTACACAGCAAGGCACGGGTTTGTATAGCCCACCTCTGTTGCACTCGTGGTTTCCCAATACGGTTCCGTTACAAAGTCCGTCACGGAAATATAAAACTGCTCTCCATTGTCTACCCGTTCCACCAACAGATAACCGCTAAAATCTTTTCCGTATTCGCCGCCTGTCAATTCCTGTTCAATTACAGTGACCGGCGTTTTATGTTCTACCGTTCCAACCGGGTTGAAAAACTGCTTGTCTTTTTCGTAGGTCGTTGCATACCACGGCGCTGCAAGCCAGTTGTTTTCATAGGGGTTGTCTTTCGTCGAGTACACATAGGAACAGTGTGTAACCGCAACATAGCCGCTCATGCCAACATACTGCTCTTTTGTCGGGTTTTCTTTCCACTTGTTATAGCAGCCCCGGTTAAACGAGCTTAGTTGCAGCGGCTCTCCTTGCTGTTCACCGCACCGGGCGCAGGTATAGGGTGCCTCCAATGTCGGTGCAATCCAGTCATGCCCCAGCGGTTCACTGTGCAAATTTTCCCGGCCGCAAAGCACACACTTTTCCCGCTCCGTGCAGGTGGCCTCACCCCACACATGATCTTCCGATTTCCGCCCCTCCGTTTTTCCGCACACGGTACAGGTCTTTGGGGCAAGGCAGGTGGCCTCCTGCCAAGTATGGCCCAGCGGTTCACCATCGGTTTCCCCGCAGGTCTTGCACACGCGCGGCGTTTCGCAGGTCGCCGCCTCCCATTCGTGTTCGTGGCTGCTGGCTGCACTCGCGCTGCACCCGGCCAGTGCCAAGCCCAGCGCCGCCGCCACCAATGCAACTCGCCATTTCCGCCCTCTTCTCCGTTCCTGCTGCTTTTTCATATTGCCCGGCCTCCGCTTCATTTGTAAATCATTTTTACTTTTTTCTATGCTTTTTTATGTTTTGTAAATCTTTATTACAAGATTAAGCGTAAAAATGCTATTGTCAAGTAAAGCGAGGTGAAAAGGTTTGAAGATTTATACATACGATGGCAAGGCCAATATCTCCGGCGATAGAATCCACCAAGCCCGCACCGCACAGCGCCTCTCGCAAGACGCACTTGCCGCCAAACTCCAAGTGGCCGGTCTTGGCATAGGGCGCGAGGCGATCAGCCGCATAGAAACCGGCCTGCGCTTTGTAACCGATTATGAACTTGTCATATTTGCCCGCGTTCTCGGCGTGACCATTGAATGGCTCACCGGCGATATGCAGGATTGAAAAAGGCTTGCACAAAAATGTGCTTGCCTTTATTTTTTTGCCCTCCACCGCGCCGCGCCGGACAGCACCACCCCGGCTTTCCCGTTCCTGCACCGCTCCGGCAAGCTGCACCCAGCAGCACCCGCCCCGGCTCTCCCATGCCCGTCACCAAGCCCGCGCCCCGGCCCTCATTTCTGCCCAATTTTATTTTTTGACCCCCCTCTACTTTTTCCGCCCGGCCCAAGGGGAAGTGAAAAAACGCCCTCATACCTACCCAACTTTTGCGCTCTCGAACCCGCAAAGCTAAATGTACGCGCGCGCAGTACCTACCGCGCACGGGCGGGCGCGGATGCGTACAGGCGCGTTTAGTAATTACCGCGCGGGCGGTATAGTGCGCGGGCGTTTAGTAACTGCGCAGGCGGCGCGGGCGGGCGTTCCGCTGGTGATCGTCGGCGCGGCGGCCTGCCGGGCGGCGGTGCTGGCCGCTGGTGTTCCGCCGGGTGTTGTGTGTTTGGGTGTGTGCGGTGTGCTGGCTGGTGGTGTTGGGGCTGGTGCTGGTGGGGTGGTGGTGTGGTGCTGGCTGGTGAGCTGCTGCCCGGTGCTGCTGGTGGTGGGCGGTCTGCTGGCTGGTGGTGTGGTGTGAATAGTGGGAAAAAGAAAAGCCCTTGCAGGCGGTGAGCTTGCAGGGGCTTTTGTGCTGATCTGTTTTATTTTTCTTCATCGGCGGCGGGCTGGTCGATGGGCAGGCCGTCGCGCTCCATGCGTTCCCGGATTGCCTGCAAAATATATCCTTGTAGACTTTGCCCGGCATTTTCGGCGGCGGCTCTGATCTTTGCCCCCTCCGGCTTTAGTGGGCGAATGTTTATATAATCGCATTTCGCCGTATAATTCGCGTTATTTCGTTTCTTTGCCTCTGATATTGGCATATAATACCCCCTTGTTGTTTTAATTATAAATAATATAGCACATTGCCGTCCGGCATTCAACTGTGCAATTTGCACAACATTCAACCGTGCCGAATTGTGCAAAACGCAGAAAGCACGGTTGAATGCTTGACAAACGGCATTCAACCGTGCTACCATGCAGACACAGCAAGCGACACGGCACACAGCCGAACGCCGCAAGCTGAATACCCGGACAGGAGGAGAAAGGACACCATGAACGACACGACAGCAAAAGAGCTTGACCGGCTGGCCGATTGGCTCCGGGCGCAAGGCATGACACCGGCGCAGGTGCTTGACTGCCTGAAATACATTGCAGGCACGACACCGCCCACGGCAAGCGCAGGGAAATAAAAAACGGGTTCAGCCCCGGCAAAAGCGCTGAACCCTTTTCACCCCTCGCAAGGGTGGCCGCTCCTGTCAGCGGCTACCCCCATTTTATCAAAACATCCGGCCCGCTGCAAGCCCGCCGGGCCGATCTAATAAAAAATATTTTGGAGGTTTTCACCATGACTAACAACGAAATCATCATCAATCAGGCAATCGCACACGGCATTTACACCAAGGCAGAGGCGCAGGCCATCGTGGCCGCCAAGGGCTGCTTGCCCATTCACACCTTTGCAGAGTGGAAAAAGGCGGGCTACTCCGTCAAGCGTGGCGAACACTCCGCCATTACCTGCGATCTGTGGAAGTACACCGAGCGCCCCGGCAAGGCCGCCAAGGCCGCCCGCGCAGAGGCCGCCAAAGCCGGGCAGAACGGCCCCGACGCCGACGCCCCCGACCCGCATTACTACATGGCCAAGGCGCACTTGTTCACTCTCGATCAGGTCAAGCCCGCCGGGCAGGACGACGCCCCCAAGGCCAAGACCCCGGAGGAGATCGCCGCCTATAACAAAAAGCTGGCCGACGAACGCAAGGCCCGCAAGGCAGCGCAGCAGGCCGCCGCAGCTCCCGCCCCGGCACAGCCCGCCGCCGAATGTGAGCAAATTTCCATGTTCTAACCCACACAACCCGCAAGGCCGACGCACAACGCGCCGCCGGTGCAAGCCCGGCCACCCTGCAAGGGGTGGGCGCTCATGGGTAACAAACACAATCACAAGCCCGGCACGAACTCACAACGCGCACCCATCGCCAACAATGGCCACCAGCCCGCCGGGGTGCTGGCATAAGTCCAACGGGAGCCGGTACACCTCCCCACAAAACAGATTGTACCCGCCGCCGGGCGAACCCGGCACGGTTTACGGGCAGCTTATCACCACAAAAACAGGCCCCGCCCGCCCTGCGCAATGGGCACCGCCGCCGGGCATAAGACCACACGGCAGCCCCCAGCGGCACAACGCCACGCCGGGCCAGTTGTAAAGCGGCCCGTCCCCATTACCCAAAACACAAAACAGGAGGCACACAAAATGCAATACTACGAAATCAACGAACAAACCGCCCGCCGTGCGAACGATGTTAATTCTATGAGCGACTACCGCCCCGGCAGCGCTACGGAAGAATACCACGCCGCCGTGGACAAGGCCGCCGCGCTTGTACAGGCACGAAAAGCCAAGATCAGCCCCTACTATCACGACAAACTGGATGCCCTGCTTGACCGCTACGCCCGCCGCCTTGCTGACTACTACAACGCCTATTACCGCAACGAATCGGCCTGCCCCTCTATCCTCGTTTGCGGCGGCAGCAACTTCCCGGTACACAAAAAGCAAAAGCAGAACGCCCGCCGCGATTCTCTTTGGCAGGAGTACAAGGAGATTGACGCTATCCTTGACAAAATCCGCAGCGTGGGCACCGGCGCGGTAGACCTGACCGACCCCCACGCCCGCGAACTGCTCCAAGACCGCCTGCAGCAGGAACAAAACGCCCTTGATTATTGCAAGGCCGCCAATGTCTACTACCGCAAGCACAAAACCCTGCGCGGCTATGCCAGCCTGACCGACGAACAGGCCGACGCGATCACCGACCCCGAAGCCTTTTCCATCAAACTGTACGGCAAGCCCTACGGGGATTTTGAGCTGTCCAGCCTGCGCGGCAAGATCAAGCGCGTACAAGCCCGCCTTGCCGATCTGGACAAACTGCAAGCCGCCGCCCAGCAGCCCGACAGCACTACGAAATTTGACGGCGGCGAGATTGTGCGCAATGCCGAAGAAAACCGCCTGCAAATCCTGTTCGACGAAATCCCCGACGCAGACACCCGCGACGCTCTCAAATCCAACGGTTTCCGCTGGTCGCCCCGCAATAAAGCATGGCAGCGCCAGCTAACACAAAATGCCGAATACGCCGCCCGCCGGGTGCTTGGCCTGTAAATTGTGCCCCGGATAACAACCCCAAAACAAAAACACCGCGCCGCCCCGGTTCACCGCCGGGGCATTGCGTGGTATAATAGACCCATCACAAAACACAAAACGAAAGGGTGCAACGCATGAATAACGAAAACATGGCCGTTTATCCGCCTTACCGTCTTGTTGCCCAGTTTGCCGACGGTGCCCGCCTGCTGTTCGACGGCCTGACCGAAGCGCAGGCACAGCAAAGCATGGAGGCCGCCCAAGCCCAACACGGGGATATTGCGTGGTATGACGGCGTGACCGATCTGCACTACGAAAACGGCAAATATTATAAGCTCATACCCCCGCCGCCGGAAGTGGCCTTGATTGACCTCACAGAATACACCGGCCCGCTGGATGAAAACGGCCTGCCGCCGTCCTTGACCGGCAACCCGCCCGCCGATCACGAAACAGGCCCCGACGATCACAAATAACCCCGCCCCGGACACAAAACTGCCCGCCACGATCACAAAACCTGTGCAAACAGCAACACCCCCAGCCAAGGCCACACGGCCCGCCGGGGGTGTTTTCCCGTGCCTAACATGGTAAAATATCCACGAAAGTGGGTGATTGTATGCCGATGTACCAAGTTGACCTGACCAGCCTTGCACCCGCTGAGCGCCTTGCAGCTATCGACGAAATAGGGCGGCTTGCGTGGGATGTGTACCCACAACGCACCGCTGCCGGTATAACTGCTGTCAATGTTCTTTGGGATAGACACGAAGATTTTCTCACTTCTCCCGTGTTCCCTAAGGGGTGCCCCTGCGTCAAGATCGGCAACTAATCTTCATTGCACTTTAGCGTGGCGTCTGTGATATGCAGCGCCACCGGGAAATCCGGGTCGTATGCAAACACGACACGGATTTTCTTTTTGTCCGAAAGATATTGCAGCGCCTCCGGCTGTTTTGTGAACATTTCCAGCGCCTTTTCACACGGCCAAAAACCAACGCCCATGCCGGGGCGTTCGATCTCCGCCGGGTCATAGCCGTAATGCCGGTAGACTTCCTCCGGCGTCACGCCGTACTCCTCCACAAATCCGCTTGAAACAAAACGGCTTTCGGCGGGCGGCGTGGCCTCCTCCCGCTCCTCGCTGACGCTTTGCAAGCGCTGCAATGTGATTGACAGGTGATTCAACGCACGGAACACGGTTTCAACTCTCGCGGCCTCCTCAATTTCCAGTTTCTCCGGCTCTTTCAGCAGCTTATCCGCATAGCGGCATTGCGACACGATCAGACTTTCCGCGCTTGCCATTGCCAAGCGCAGTGCGTTGTTTTTATCGCGGGTCAAAATATCCTCGTTCATATCCTGCCTCATTTCTGCCCGGTTCACCGCCGGGCGTTTTTTCGTTGTTGATGATCTTCCAGTTTCTCCGCAGGGCGGCCAGCGTGGAATACGGGCAAAAGCCTTGCCCCTGCACATCCCGCACACACAAACACCCGCTCCGCCCGGCGCTGATCTCGATTTCATAGTATTTCTTGCTGACAAACCCGCAAGAGGTCTGCCCCACAAACTGCGCCGTCACGATCTGCGCCATGCTTACCCCTCCGCCGATTCCCGCAGCCAGTCCAAGCAGCACTTTATGCAGGTTTTCGCGTTGCCGGGGCCGGGGCATTTATCGCCGTCATGTGGACACATGATAGCCACCGCCAACGCCTCGTCGTCCATTTCCCTGATTTTGTCCGCATTGGTAAAAACTACATCCGGGCAATGCTTCTTTCGTGCCTCTTGGCAAGCCTTGCCGCCGTAGTCCAGCAGGCAGCCCGGCACCCTGCACCTGTCACACAATTTCACTTTTCATGCCTCCGTTTCATCCAGCGCCGCAGCGGGCGCACCACAAAACAGTCTGCCGTAATATACGCGATTTTTCGCCAGTTCTGTTGCTCCACAAGCTGCCTTGTACTCTCCAACGGCATTTTCAAGCCGCATATCTGTTCAACTTCTGCCACAACACGCCGGGCAAGCACCCGGCTTACAAGACTTTTCACAAAAACGCGCCTCCTTTACCCAGCTACCCGCCGGGCCTTTATGTTTCTATCCAGTAGTCCATCAATGACCACCCGCCGTTGCTGTGTACACGCTTGATTTTCTTGCGGGCGATTTTCTCCGGCACAGTGCTTTTCAGCTTTCCGTATTGATACTCAATCTTCACCTGCGCCTCGTACCACTTTTGCCCGTCCCTTTGGATGTAGAAAAAGCCCCATTCGCACGGGTTTCTTTCCAAAACGGCTTTTACAAACTCCTGCACCGTCCATTCTCCGCGCAGCTCCACAGCATACGAACAGCAGCAGTCGCCATACGGCCCGCCGGTGCAAACCAGCTTAAAATCCCGCTCCGCTTTCACGCCTTATTCCTCCTATTCGCAAATTGTTTTTCCGGCGGCTTTTCCCGATCAGCGGAAAAGGTTCCGCCCGCCGGGTGAAATCTTTTGACCAAAACACTTTTTCGGCCAGTTTTCCCGCCGTGTTTCCCGCTCCAAAAGAGAGATTTTTTCACGCAAAAAATCCCGCCGGGCAGGGACGATTTTTACGGGATTTTTCCCGGCGCATATTATGTACGCGCGCGCGTGGCCCGCTCGGCCAACTCGTCCACCATCGGCACTTCTTCCAGCACCTCGCCCAGCCGTTCCACGGCCCTGCCGTGCCAGTTCCGCGCCGTGCTGTCTGGCACACCCAGCTTGCCGGAAATTTTTGTCCAACTATACCCACGAATCAGCCGCATGATTATGACCGACTTGTACTTACCGTTCACCGCGTCCAGTGCGCCCCGGATGTTGGCCTCGTCGCCCTCTAAGACCGCCACCTGTACGCCGATTTCCTGCAAGCGGTTTTTCACGCCGTTTTCGATCACGCGCACGGCCAGCGCCTCGGTGGGGTTGCCGGGTGCCGAACTATGCGGCATACCGTCCATAGCAAGGCCGCCCAAGCCGTTGTATTCATCTTCCAGCGCGTCACGCTCCCGTTTAAGCAGCTTGATAGCCTCCGGGATTCCCCCGTAATATTTGACGATATGCTTTACCGTTTCGCTCCGCATACCCAGCACCTCCATTGTCTGTAAATCAGAACAGCGTTTTTCCGAAAACTGGCTCCGTTGCTCCGCTGGTGTCCACCTCCACCGTGTCGTGAATGATCTGCCCGATTTTCCGTGCCAGCACCGCGTACCCGTAATACTCGCCGTCCTTGGTACACTCGCCAAACTGGCGGAAATTGCCCTCGGTTTCGGCTGCCACCACAGCCACGCGGTCAGCGCCAAAGCCCAGCGCCTTGTGCATAGCCTGCACATAGATTTTCATAACCGTGTCCGCCGCCTCGCGCCGGGCGGCCAGCTGCACCGCCTCTCGCTCCGTCTTGGGGGCAGACAGCGCAGGCAACAGAAACGGTGGCATGAACCACCACACCGCAGCTTCCAGCGTTGCTTTTGCCCGTTCCTCTCCGCGCACCTGCTTTTCAAGCGAAAACTTGGCCGAAATCTCGTTGGCGCAGTCCACAACGCGCTGCAAGCGCATTTCACCAATGCCGTATTTGTCGTAGATCGCCGCCAAAATGCACAGCACCAGCACATTTGCCGTTGCCTCCCGGTGATCGTCCAGCCGTTCCGCCTCGGTCTTGCCGGTGCGCAAAAAGCGCCGCTGTGCCTGCATGGCCGCGTTCCGGGCGTAGTAACTCGGTGTGGTATGCCGTCTTTTCATCCCAAAGCCTCCTGTTTTTCCACTTCCCGCCCACAAAGCGGGCAAAAATCAATACACAGCACATTCAGCCCGCCGCCGTCGTGCAGGGTGTCGGTGCAAAGGCGCGGGTTGCCGTCCTCGCCCCACTCTACCCAAAACAACATACCGCTTGTGGTTTCCATGCGCTGGTGCCGCTCACATAGCAGACACAGGCGCCTTTCTTGGCTTTTCATGGGTTCATCCCTCCTTTGCCAGCTCTCGCCAGCGTTTCAAGTCGTCTTTGTCCTCGGCGGTGATGATCTCGGTGAACTTCCACCCCGCCGGGCGGGCGATCTGCTCCAAGAACACCCGCCGCCGCACAGGGTAGTCACGCTGCATACGGCGGACAAACTTGCTCTTGATCTCCACGATCTCAACTGTGCCGTCGGCGTATTTCAGCCGAAAGTCCGCCGTGTAGCGTATGGGGCGCAGCTTCATGGTGCCGTATTCACCCGCCGGGAACAGCGGGAACGCGGGGTGCTGTTCACACTCAACGATCTCGCCCCGCGCCATCTTTGGCAGTACGGTTCCCGTGTAAAATTCATACTCGCCCCGGCTATCAAAATCCCTGCCTGCTGCCTTGGCCTGCTTCACCGCCTCGGCCAGCGGGTCAGCGGCGCGGCGTTTCCGGGCGGCAAGCTGCTGTTCAGCCTGCGCACGGTAGCGCGGTGGCAGGTCGTCCAACTCCATGTTCATTGCTGCGCGTTCTCTTTCTGCTCTGCCCGCATATCGGCGGCATGGAGTGCATAGACAAGCGGCGTTGCGGCCATAGCGGCGGACAACACCTTGCTCCCGCCCTTGGCAGCGTCGTCATACGCGCCCATGTGCCAGCGGATAGCCAGCGCCTCGGCGTCGGTCAGCAGCATAAAGCGCTGCACCAAAAAGGCAGACTTCTCCCCGTGACCGAACGGGAATTTTTCGCGCACGGTATAGCAGGGCACAGTTTCCCACTTGCCGTCGCTATTCTTCTGATTTCTTGTGCTTTGGGCATAGAAATCCGCCTTGCAAATGTCATGCAGCAGCGCCACAACGGCATAGGTTTCCGCCGTGGGCACACCCGGCACCCGCCCCGCGCCGATCAGTTCATAGTACACATTCAGGCTATGCTCCACCAGCCCGCCGGGGTAGCTGCCGTGGTAGTGGGTGCTGGCCGGTGCCTCGAAAAAGTCCGTGCTTTCCAGCCATTCCAGCAACTCCGCCGCACCCGGTCTGTGAATCTGTGAGGTGAAAATCTCAATAAAGCGTTCCTTGTTGTCCATAGTCATTGCCTCCCGACTTCTGCAATCCCGTACACGCTGTCAACCTCCCGCTTGGTAATATTCCTGCGTTTCAGCATTGCGGTGATCTCCTGTTTCTGTTCTTGGTAGACATCTTCATACACAAAGAAATAGCGCAGCTCCGGGTTGAACATTGACCGCAGGCTCAAACGCACAACCGTGTGTTCGTCAATCTCCATCGGAACCACATACACGGCAATTTGCCCGGTCTGCCTGTTGACCTCCCGGCAAATCACGATAGCTTTTTTCATGCGCAGCATAGACCCATGCCCCTTTCTTACCTGTTCATTCTCGGCGTGACCTTGCGCCCCGGTGTGCCGTGCCAGCACTCCGCCCGGCGCATAATCACGGTGGTGTGCCTCCACCCGGCGTTGCTTACCCTCGTTTCCACCCGGTTCAGGGTGTAGCCGGGGTATTTCCGCTCCCAGTACGCTACATCGTCGATGTACAGAGTGCTTGCCTCGTCCAGCTTCTTGCGGTTCCACTTGGTATCGTTTGGTGGCGGCGTTTTCGGCTTTTCAAGGCCGCGGCTCTGCCGCCAGCTCCGGGCGCACCGCTTGTTCTTACTGATGTACCGCACAAGGCTTTCCACGCTGCCGTGGTCAACATCCAAGTATTCGCAGCGGGTAAAGCCGATCCGCCCGGCCTTGTCTGCCCATAGTTGTTCCAGCGCATCCCGGGTCAGGCCGTCGGTGTGCTGTATAATCGCATGATGGTGGTGCCGCCCGCAGGCTGTGCCGTCCTCCTGCAAAGTGCAATACTCTGTGGCTGCAACCCACTTAGGGCGCTGTACGCCGTTCTCATCGCACCAACGGTACAGGCGCTTTATGTAGTTGGTTAGGTCGCGGTCAGCCTTGGCCGTGTCGCCCGGCTCCGGGTGGTGGTTGTCGTCATAGGTGCCCGTCCACGAAAAATCCCCCTTGCCGAAGTTTGCATTGACAAGCTGCACATGGTAGCGCTTGGCCCTGTTGTCGTTGTAGGTCTGCTGTGCAAGGGTGCTGGCTTCCCTGCGCTTGGCGCGGCGGCTTGCTTTGTGCTGTTTCCGGGTCACAGGGTATAGATCAACCTCCATGTATGGGGCAGTGGCATAGCTCTTGCCGCAGATGTGCTTTTGTTCTCTGTAATAGATTGGCTTCACTCTTTCGCCCCTCTCCCAAGGTGGTTACTTCCCATGCGGGGGCTACACCCCCGCACCCCTGTATTATTTTCTTCTTGCTGGAATACCACACTCTGCTCCGCAGGCAAGGGGAAACACCGGGCGGCTCTCTTTCCGTCCTGCTGTTGGTCAGGCAGTGCCCGCCGCCCTCGTTTCCCCCTTGACCCCTTTCCCCGGCATTTCTGCCGTGGTGCTTAACTTAATGCTGATATACCAGCCCCAAGCCGCCCAAGGCGGTATTTTTTTAGCCCGCCGCAGCGCGGCAAGGCTAAAAAATCAAGCAGCCGGGCGGGGCACAATCCCGCTCCGCGCCCGGCCTGCAAGGCTTATTCTGTTTTTTGCCCTCAATAGGGCTTGCCGATGTAATCAAGGATTTTGCCAAGGCCAAGGCCCGTTTTATCCGGCTTTAACTCGCCGTTTTCAAAGTGCCCGCCGTATATGCAGTATTTGTACTGCGCTGGGTGTGTCTGCTTCATGCGCTGGAACCTGTTCGGCTCCTTGTCGCTCATAATCCCGAACATACAGTACATACAACCTGTTCTGTCGCAGCCCGTCGTAGTCAATTTCGGCGGGAACTCCTCGTCGAACATCTGCAACTGCATATTTTCTTCCACGATCTCGCCGTACACCGGCGCATAGGGTATGCCGGTCTGTTTCAGGTATTGCAGCACATCTTGCTCTGTCCAAAATGACATCGGCTTTGACATGGGCCGTTCTGAATCGAACGAATTACAGCCGTACCGCAGCCACGATGCTTGCCGCTGTTCCGATTCCTCGGTCATAGTGGCAACTATCGGCTTGCGCCCGGTTTCCTTTTCGTACTTCTTGGCTGGGCCTTTCTTCATAACATCACAACATAATTGCGAAGTTGAAAACGGTGCCTCGACCATGAACTTGTACTTCTTGTAGCGTTCCTTGAATTTGCTTGGCTTTCCGCACTTGTCCAGCCCGTCCGGCCGGTTTAGTGCCCATTGTGAACCGTGCCGGGCGTAGTAGATCACCTTCGCAACCTCTTTCCCGATCACCGGGTAGCCGTATTTTGTCAGCACTTCCGGGAAAGTCAGCTCCGGCGTCAGCACTTTAAGGTCAACGGGGATTTCATACTGCCTTTCCAGCCACTTTGCAAAATACTTTACGAACTTCTGGATTTCCGGGTATTCAAGCCCCGTGTTCACAAACACCAAATGGAGCGGTTCTTTTCGGTTCGGGCACCAAAAGGCTTGATACGCTCTCGCCGTCAAGTCCGCCAAAACCGTGCTGTCCTTTCCGCCGCTGAATGAAATGTACACATTCCAGTCATACCGGCCTATCCACTCAATGATTCTTGTTTGCGTTACTTGAATTTTCCGTTGAAGTGACCACGCCCGCATAGTTTCCAAGTCCTGCTTTGTGTACTTGGTTTCACTCTGCATGGCCGCCCTCCATCCCGATCTGCTCCGCGCCCTCGTCCTGCTTGTCCGGGTCTGCTGCGTCCAAAGCCTGCTTCTGCTCCCGCATATACTGGCTCACGCAGGCGCTTTCAAACTCGCTCAAATCCTCCAAGAATTGCTTGGTTATGATCTTCAAGGGCGCAAACCCGGCCAGCACCTCAAACCCGTCTTTGATAACCACATACGGCGCACCGCCAGCAGTCTTGCGCACAACGGTCTGTATGTAGTCGCTGGTCTTGACCACATCGGCAATCGGTGCAATCAGCGCCGCGTCGTAGAAGATCAGCTCCCCACCATTGCCGTACACAAGGCCAACCAGCCCCATGCCCTTGTAGAACATTTCCAGCGGCACCCGCCGCGCCTCCTGCTCCGTCGGGTCTGTTTCTGTCAGGTTCATGCCAAAGTCCGCCCCGGCGTGTGCGGTGTATTTTTCGTCGAAGAATATCTTCTCCCACGCCTTGCTGTCAATGTCCAGCACCGCGCCTGCCTGTTCCTTGCCCTCCATGTAGGGCAACTCCGTGGCGTTGTACAGCGCCAAACGGGTGCCCAGCCAAATACCGCTGTCGTCCGCATGAATTACCACGCAGTAACTTTCGCTCTTGGCTCGTTTCACAAACTTGCTCAACTTCATAGCCCGGCTCCTTTCAGCCCAGCAGGCACAGCGCACACAGCTTGATAATTGCCAGCGGCCCCAGCACGGCGGCGATTGCCCACGCAATGCAGGCAAAAATCACCAGCAGGCCAACCAGCGCAGCGAGAATAGCTTTCAAAACTTCCATAGTGCCCTCATTTCTCCGCCGCGCTATCGCTTGGCGGTCAGTGTTTCAGTGTCCGGCGTTTCAGTGCTTCTTGAAATAAGCGGAACGGCCCCCGACGGAGCCGTTGGCACCGGAGCGCGGGTTGCCCAGGCTGGAATCGAACACCCCAGCGCTGCCATAGTCCCAGCTGCCACCGCGAACCAGTATGTATTCGCCCTCGGTGCTGTCCACATAGCACCCTGCCTTTTCCTCCCCGGCAAACAGGGCCAGCTCCCGCAGCTGCTCACTGTCGCAGTTCATCCGCACATTCTCCCACGCGCAGCCGCAGTAGTCACGGTGAATGCTCGGATAGGTGTTAAAGGTGATCTTGTTATCTTCCACCGCAACATACAGCGGGTGGCCCTCCGCATCCGTGATCGGTTTCCATCCGTCGCCGCACTCGGTCAAATCCGTTTCGGGCAGGGCCGCGTCGTTGTTCTCCGCCGCCCACAGCGCCCCGTCGCGGATTCTCACACCACGGGCAAACTCCCAAATGTTGCCGCAAAGATCATGTACGCCGCTGGCCGTGTGGTCGTGCGTCCAAGTAGCCGGGCCGCTGCCGGTCAGCGTCTTGTAGCCGTCCTCAATGATAATGCCCTGTTCCTTGTCGTCACCGTGCCAGTGGGAACAATTCGTGTTTCCGTGTGGCAGGGTGCCCAGTTTCAGGCTGGTGTCAGCCAGCAAGCCCCACTCCGCCGCCGTCAGGCAGTGCCAACCCTCGCCCTTGGAGAAACACGCCTGCGCGAAATCCTCCATCGTGATATTCGTGACCGGCTCCTGCAAGGGCAGGCTGTACGGCTTGCCGTTAATCATTGTGTTTTCGTAGACTGAAATATAAATTTCGTCGTACACCTCGCCGCCGATGATGAACGCCGGGTGTACCGCGTCACTGCCGCCGAAAAGCTCCTTGTTGGTCACGCGGCGGAACCTGTGCATGATGGATGGAATACCGGCGTTGTCGTAAATCGCCACCACATCATGCTCCACGCCCGGCGCGGTCTGCTCCCTGCGGCGCAGCTCCTCGTCGTTGCTCAGGATTTCCCGCTTGATCTCCTCCGGCGCGTCGCTCAAATCCTCGGAACATCCGCAGTTTTCGGCGCAGCGCTCCGCGTCCTGCTGCACATAGCCCAAAAAGGCGGCGGCCTGCCTGCCCACAAACTTGCTCTTGCCCTCTGCGGCCATGCTAAGACCAAGGTAGTTGCACAGAATCTTTGCCATTTTCTTTATCTCCTTTCGCCCACGGTAACATAGGCGGTTTTTCTGCTGTTCAGCTCCAAATCCACCGGCGCTTTGCAGGCAAGGCAGGTATGTGTCACCCGGTCAGCGGTCAGGTTGGTTTTGTAGCTGAAGCTCTTGCCGCACTTGCAGTGCATAAACAGCGGGCGCAGCTTTTCCAGCGGCGTTTCGTGACCGCACTCGCCGCACTTGTACCCGTATGTTTCATGCTTGGCGCAAAACGCCTTAATCGCGCCGCACTCCTCGCACTGCACAATCAAAAAGCCCCTGTACGGCCCTTGGTCTGCGTCCGGGTCGGCGCTTTTCCAAGTGTCACGGGCACCAAGCATCCGCTCCACGCGGCTGCCGCGCCTGTCCTCTCGGTGTGGTGCGGCTCGGCGCTCCGTGTTGGCCGGGCTGTTCTCGCCGTTCAGCGGCACCACCTGCCCGGTGGCGGTGTCCTCCAAGAATACCTTGCCGCCCTGCACATACGCCCGGAACGCGCCGCGCTGGCACATCCGGCGTACATCCGAAATACTGGTACTTTCCATTGTCTTGACCTCCTGTGTTTATGTTAGATGGAACAGGCTTGTTTGGCTGGTATAGTCCAAAAAGCGCTGTTCCTCTGCAGCGTAATAGATCGGGTCGATCTCAAACCCGATAAAATCCACCCCCACCTCGTAAGCGGCAATTCTGCTGCTCCCGCTCCCCACGTGTGTGTCCAGCACCCGGCACCCCGGCGCGGCGTAGTTCTGAAAAATCCAGTCATACAGCGCCACCGGCTTTTGCGTCGGGTGGATTCTCTGCTCGTTCAGCTTTTTGTTTCCCTGCATGATATGCCCCTCGGCAACGCTCTTGCCTTGCAGCATACCGTTCCACATAAACCTGAACAGGCGCACGGTGTTGAATAGGTCAGTTGCGGCCAGCTCACAGTCTGAAAAGCTGGTGCCTTTCTTGCACTTGTCTCACACGATTCTGCCGGGCGCAAATTCATAGCTGAAATAGTTGCAGCCCCATACAATGTAATGCTTGGCTACCCTGCGTAACTCGTCAAAGTATGCCCGCCCCGGTATCTCCCACACAGGCGATACCGGGTAGTCGCGGTATACGCCGATCTTGCTAACCTTGCTGCCGTAATAGCCCCGGCGTTCCGGCCCGCTGAAATACGGCGGGTCAACCACCGCAAGATCAAAGAACCCGTCCGGGAATTGTGCCATGCCTTTCATGCAATCCATGTTGTAGCACTGGTTTAGTTCAAGCATTGATGATCTCCGTTGTAGATAACGACCATCGACGGAAACGGTGCAGGCGGGAACCTGTTCCCGTCCTCGTCCTCAAAGTGCAGCCGTCCGCGCAAAAAGCGGATTTCTGCTTTTCCGTATATGTAGTCGTGGAAGTAGGCCGTGTCTGTCCTTGCTGGTATCAGCAGAACAACCGTTGTTCCAGCCTGCGCCTCCTCATAGGCTTTGCGCACCCACGCGCCCAGTGCCCGGCCATACGGCGGGTTGCAAAACACGCTGCCCCCCCCCGATATTCCACGGGGCGGTCAGGCCGTCGGTTTCCGGGGTGTAGAAGTTCTTGCATTTTGCACTTTTTTCTGTGGCCGCCGCGTCTAAAGTGAAATGAAACTCCGCGTTCAGGGTGTCGAAAAAGCCCTGCGGTGTGCAGTAGTCCATTTTCTTACTGCTCAAAAGTGCGCTGTTCATCTTCCGTTCCTTTCATGGCGCGGCATTTTCACCGGCACAGCGTCCGGCCCAACTGCCCAAACTTCCACATCGTCGATGATTTCCAACCAGTCACAGCCCCAATACTCCGCCGCGTTCAGCATGGCGGCATAGTTGGAGGTGTGTGGCACGATCACTTCACCAAATCGCGGATGAACCACCCGCGAACAAGTCTTTGCTTTCCAGCGGCTTTCCCGTGCCCGCCGGGCGGCAAGGGTCATGTCCTTATACGGATTCACGCAGCCACTCCGCCTTGTCGGCCTGCCCGTAAAACCCGTGGGCCAGCCACACGCCGAAAACGAACAGGAACAGCCCGGCCAAGCCATAACCGATGATCTGCCCGATCTCGCACATACCGCCAGCGCCCAGCAGCATAAGGAACCCCAGCATGGCAAGCACGGCACCGACGCGCTCCTGCAGGCGGGTCAGCTTGCGGGCGCGGGCGGTGGCATTTTTCCGCCGGGCCATTTCCTTTTTGTACTGCTCCGGGGTATAGGCTCTAATGATTTTCCCCGCCGGGCTGGTCTTGATCTCAATGTACCGCACTTCCACTTTTGACTTCCTCCTTTAATGCCGCTCCTGCAACTCCTGCCGCCGGGCGTAGATTTTACTTTGTGCCAGTTCGGCACTGTAACCGCCGCGTCCGTTCTTGTCCATCTGCCCCGTGTCACCTCGCGCCCGCTCATGGTAGACCGTCGCCAAACTAACACCCAGCTTTGCAGCAATGTCGTTCATGTGCCAACCTTGGAGGTAGAGCTTCTCCATTTCTTGGCGGTCACTGTAACTTAAATGCTTATACTTCATGGTGTCGTCCTCCCTCCTTGCTGTTTTTGAGTAAAAAAAATAAGCGCGAAAGAAGTTTTTCAACTTCTTTCGCACTTATTCTAATATCTCGGCAAAAAATATAATTTTTGCATTTTTCCGCGCAAAGCGCTGCATAAATCCGACGGCGGATGCTTGACTTTCCCGCGCAGATGCGCTATACTTAATATCCTACCATAATAGCAAAGGAGGTGCGCCCCATGGCAGAGGACAAGTGTGGAAAAAAAATGATTGCCGTCAACCGTGAGGTGCGCCACGAATACTTTGTCATCGAGGCACTGGAAACAGGCATCGAGCTGGTAGGCACCGAGGTCAAGAGCCTGCGTGCCGGAGGGGTCAACCTGAAGGATTCCTGGGCAGACATCGATGACGGCGAGCTGATTGCCAAGGGCATCCACATCAGCCCCTATGAGCAGGGCAACATCTTCAACAAGGACCCGCGCCGTCCGCGGCGTTTGCTGGCACACAAGGCGGAGATCCGCCGTCTGTGGCAGCAGATCAAGCTGCAGGGCTACACGCTGGTGCCGCTCTCTCTTTACTTTAAAAAGGGGCGCGTCAAGCTGGAGCTGGGCCTGTGCAAGGGCAAAAAGCTGTATGACAAGCGTGCGTCTGCTGCGGCGCGCGACGCCAAGCGCGACATTGACCGCGCACTCAAAACGCAGCGATAAGTTGTTTCTACTTCACTTTCCCGGTAGGCTTGCCTGCCGAATATACGGGGCTGTAATGGTTTCGACGGGGAGAGAGAGGCGTGAGCAGCGGGCCGTGGCGGTGACCCACGATAAAAGCGCCAACTTAAATTAACTGACAACAATTATCCTGTTGCCGTAGCTGCCTAATTAGGCGCTGCCGTCCTGCCCGTGTTAGTACCGCATGGGGTCAGGGCGTCGATTAGGTACTGAACGTGAACGGGCTTAAGCTTTGCGGCCCGGCATGAACTTATGAAGCTACCAAGGTGTAGTGCGTGTGTGCTCACCCGCACCAAGGGAAATTTAATAAACACACTGCGCCCGGAGATACTCTAACTGATTTCTTTTCGGACACGGGTTCGACTCCCGTCAGCTCCACCATGAGATTGTTCATTTACACTGTAAACTATATCTGTAAACCATAGAACGAGCTCATAACGACAATGTTTATGAAAATGTTTTTATACTTTACAGTTGGTCGAACGTGTAACGGAACAAACGAAGAGCTCATCTTGCATGAATGTGCAAGGTGAGCTTTTGTTTTAGACAAAAACCGCACGACTTAGTAAGGTCGTGCGGCTTGCTTTTTTAGAGCTTAATTAAACGTTTCTCTTGAAGCTTCTGATTCATGCCAAGGACTTTGGCGTACCTAGTTTTGAGTTCATCGTAATCCTTACGCAACTGAAGATTCTCTTTTGCAATCCGATTGTTGCGATTACGGGCCTGTGAGAGTGCGCTACGG
>OMCC01000013.1_pt1 | contig 95985 bp, 88 predicted proteins | sample 1674161 | NCBI WGS metagenome assembly OMCC01 (sample SAMEA103958149, study PRJEB25191) | human gut metagenome | biome: human-associated habitat [ENVO:00009003]; feature: intestine environment [ENVO:2100002]; material: feces | place: Germany | collected 2013/2015 | reverse complement strand
CCAGCAGATTGACTAATAGTTATATCTTTAGTTACACTATCTATTGTTGCTCTAAATACAGAACTACGAGAACTAGTAGAAGTATTATTACCATAACTAACAGTAGAACCACTTAAAGAAGCTGCACCATTAACTTTACTTAATGTAGGAGCACCACTAGCATTTTCAGTATAAGTTGTTCCTGTACCATTCCATTGCCAAGTACGACTTCTAGTAGCAGAAGTAGATAATGTAGCATTTCCACCAGCAGCAGCAATAGTTGTTACATTAGCACTTAAACTAATAGACCATGCTCCCCAACTACTATAAGTTTTAGAACCAGCATTTTGAGTTACAGTAGTATCTTTAGTTACAGAATCCATTGTAGCTCTAATAACTGTACTTCTAGCACTTGTAGAAGTATTATTATCATAAGTTACTTTATTACTAGCAAAAGAACCAGCACCACTAATTTTACTAAGAGTAGGAGTTTTAGTTCCTGTTTCAGTTCCACCACTTCCACTAACTCCGTTCCATGTCCAAGTTCTTGTTCTACTTGCAGAAGTAGTTATATTTGAACTACCTCCACTAGCAGCAACATTTCCACTATTAGAAATATTAACTGTCCATGCAGACCAAGCACTATATTGTTTAGCCCCAGCAGATTGACTAATAGTTATATCTTTAGTAGTTGAATCAATAGTAGCACGAATAACAGTTGATTTACCACTTGTACTAGTATTATTTCCATAAGTAACTTTAGGACTAGTCCAATTACCACTCCCACTAACTTTACTTAATGTAGGACTTCCATTTCCAGTTTCTGTACCACCAGAACCGGCAACACTATTCCATGTATAACTTCTAGTTCTACTAGCACTAGTTGATATAGTAGCTGTTCCACCTGTTGCACCAATACTAGTTTTATCAGCACTAATATTAACAGTCCAAGCAGACCAATTACCATAAACTTTAGCACCAGCAGATTGTGTTATAGTAACAGATTTAGAAACACTATTGCTAGTAGCAGTAATAGTTATACTACGAGCATTTGTTGTAGTATTATTACTAGCAGTAACAGTTTTACCACTTAAAGTAAATCCGCCAGCACTACCACTAAGTGTAGGTGTAGCAGTTTCAGTTTCAGTATGTGTAGTACCAACTCCATTCCAAGTCCAAGTACGAGAACGACTAGCATTAGTAGTTATCGTAGATGAACCACCACTTGCAGCTATCGTTTGCGTGCTTGCCGAGATAGAAACAGCCCAAGCAGACCACGCTGAATACACTTTCGCGCCTGCCTGTTGCGTTATCGTAACCGTTTTGGACAATCCTACATAACTAGCTGTAAGTGTCGCTGAACGGGCTGAAACGCTCTCATTTGATGTAAATTTTATTTGATTTCCACTAAGACTAGCACTACCACTAATACTAAGAGTAGGAGTAGCAGTTTCACTATAAACAGTACCAGTGTTATTCCATTTATAAGTTCTACGGGCAACATTAGCAGTAATAGTTCTAGTACCACCTTTAGCTTCAACACTAGTTCCATCAGTTTGTAAATCTAATACCCAATTAGTATAAACTTTAGCTCCAGCAGCTTGATTTAAAGCAGCACTAACTTCTTTAGTTTGACTATTTTCTAAAGTAAATACAACAGTTAAAGTACCATTTTTAGTATTAGTAGATTCATTATTAGGTATAGTTAGTACATTATTACTTATACTACCTAAAGTAGTAGAACTAGTAAAGCTAGCAGTAAGATTAACAACAGTTTCAATCCAAGTTCCAGCATAAGTAGAACCCTTGGTTATACTCCCCGTGGAGGATGCATAATCAATTCTCTTATATCCACTTTTAACAGAACTAGTAGGAAGTTTTAAATCATAACTTCCACCTGTATTTGCAATAGCACTATCTACTACTTTTAATCCACTAGTATCATATATACTAGCTTTACTACCTTTAAACGTAACAGTATAACTATCTTTAGCTTCTGTATCATCAATTAATACAACTAACTTACCATTAGTTATAACTCCTTTTTCTATTCCATCAAATAAAACTTTAACTCCATCAGTAGGAAAAGTAACAGTATAAGAAATAAATCTTTGTTCCCATTCTAATTCTACATTATGAGTTATAGGTAAATAACCACTATTACCACTAATAGTTTGAGATTTATAATGTTCAGCAGTAATATTAGCAGTATAATTAGTCTTAATAGGAATAGTAAATACAAATTTAGTATTATTTTCACTTATAACAGGAGTATAACCATTAATAGTAACAGTTCCGGAAACATTCAATTTAAATGTAATAGTAACATCTGTATTTTCAGGATAAACAAGTTTATTACCTTGATATATTTCAAATACATCTATATTACCAATTTTAATATCATGTATTCCAACATCTCCTTGATATATAGCCATAATTTAAACATCTGATTTAACTATATAAGTAGTATTATTATCTTTTTGTGCAATAGCTGCATATTGAGTAGCAGTACCAACCCATATTTTAGGATTAACTATTGGGTCAATAGTAAGTTTAGATAATCTATAAAGAGTTTGGTCAACTATTTGAATAGTATTATAAGTATAAGTACCTTTATTGTTAATAGTAATATGCCCTATATATGTATCTACATTCCATACTATTACAACTACATCTCCACTATATCTAAGACTAAAATTTCCAGCACCATTATAAAATACAGAATTAGGATTACAAATAGCAGTAACAAAATTACCAAAATTAGTAAATATATTATTTATAGCAGCTAATACTTCTGAATCAGCAGCATTATCAAGTATTTTATTAATTATTGTATCAATATTATATCTATTAATAATTTTATTACTATTTATAGCTACAAAAGTATTAATACTTTTTGTTTCTTCACCACCAACTCTAGCTATACCTTTATCCCAACTTAAATCAATTTTATTAATTCCTCCATTAGAAAAATAAGTAATTGTAGCACTAATATCATTACTGCCTACAAAAATTCTATCAAAATTAACTCTACTATTATTATTATCAACAGCAATAATACTTCCACCTTTTAACAGTATTTCTTTTACTTCGTCAAAAGTTTTATCACAAGTAAATTCCTTTTGCCCATTAGTATATACTCCAGTAGGAACAGTAACAACTACACCATAAACAGGAATAAATCCTTCAGGTGTATTTTTATTTTCATATAATTGTTGATTAATATCTTGCATAACTTTATAAACTTTAAATGGTGGCACTTATTCAGTACCACCATGATTAATATTAAGTTGTTTTCTTTTTAATAACAAGTTCATAACCATCAGGAATTAAAGCTTTAATAGCATCAGCAATAGCTTTATCAACTTCAGCTTTAGTATAAGTATTTTCTACTGTTGGCACATTATCAAACTTATTATTAATTTCTTCTTTAGTATAAACATTATTACCAAGTTCAGTAATTTGATTAGGTAAAGTTTCATCAAGTTTAACTTTATCAGCAGCAGACATAACCCCAGCTACTGAAGTAGTAGCAATAGGTATATCTACATGTTTATGAGATTGTGCCGTATAATGGTCATCTTGACCAGTTACAAATTCTTTACGATAATAATGGTATTTTAATTGTACATAATTGGTATATGCTTTACCAAATTCTAAAGTATCTACAACAGTATTTGGTAAACTATTAGTTATAGCAGTAGCTTTTCTACCTTTACCACCATCATAAGCAGTACCTGTAACTTCACCTAAAGCTAAAGTTTCAGATATAACTGAATATTTAGTTCCAGACCAACGATAAGTCTTACCGCTATATTCAGTATCTTCACTTATATCAACATAAATCTTACCTTTTTCAGGAGTATAATATACAGGAGCATTTTCTATATATTTCTCAGCAAAATGAGTTTCGTCAACATAATATCCTTCAAGAACATCATCAACATAACTAGGTAATTGACTTGCTGGAACTTTACCATCTCCATCAAGACTAGCAATACCATTAGCCACACCACGTTTAGCTTCAATAGCTTCATTACAGAATTGAATAATCTTCTCTTTAATAATAGGATAATTATCTATATTATTAAGGATATGTTCAACTGTAGATTCAACCTTATTCTCAATAACAACTTTAAGATTAGGATGATTATCAATATTATCAAAGATATTTTCTATATTACCTTTAATAATATTAAGTAGTTCAGTAAAATTATTAATATGTTCAAATATATAAGTAACTCTAGCTTCTACTTTAGTTTCAATAAGATTCTTAAGAATAGGAAATCTATCAATATTATTGAAAATATAATCAACTCTACTATTTACAGCATTATTAATACAAGTAACAAGAGCAGGATAGTTATTAATATTAGCAAATATATTCTTAACACAATTACAAACTAAATCAGAAAGAATACCAATAAGTTCAGGATAATTATTAATATTATTAAATATATAATCAACTCGTTCATTAATATTATTCTGTATAGCTTCCTGTAATTCCGGATATTGACCAATATTCTTAAATATATCAACTACTTTATTAACAGTATTATTAATAATAAGATTCTTAATTGCAGGATAATTATCAATATTATTAAATATGTTGCCAATAGTAGTTTCTACATGAGCATTAATAGCATTAGTTATAAACTGATTAAGAGCAGGATAAGAAGAAATATTATTAAAGATAGATTCAGTCCATTGTTTAATATATTGATTAAATATCTCTTTAAGCTCAGGATATTCATTAATATTATTAAATATATCTCTAATAATAATATGCAAACTTTCAACTGTACTATTCTTAATAATTTCAACTAGTTTAGGATAATTATTAATATTATTAAACACATTTATAACAAACTCGTTAATAAAACTAGTAATAACATCAAGAAAATCTTTATAATCACCTATATTAGTAAATATTTTTTCAAGAGCTTCAGACAAATCTTTAATAACAGTATCAAAAGACCATCCTTCCCAATTGTCAGGATTAGTCCAAGCTTCATCACTAATATCATCACTATTATATCGTTGAGTCCAATTAACATTAGTTTCATCACGATATGTTATAATATATCCTTTACGACGATAAATTTTATCAAGTTTATTAACAGTATCGGCAAAAGTACCTTCCCAAGTTAAATAAATACTATTACAAGCGGCAAGTATTCTATCTAATCTTGTTCCAGTTACACCATCAAAAATAGCTTGAATAACAGTCAAAGGATAAATATTATATCTAGTATCAGTTTCTTCACAATACTTATCTAGTATATGAATCGGCATATTGCCTTCTTTATCACATTGAACTTTACTAGGATCAAAAGATTGGCAATTAGTACCAACAAAAACATTCTCTTTTAACATAATTACCAAGGATTAGAAACACGTTTAATATAATGTAAAGCAACAGTAGGTAATAGTTTATTAATAGCAAGATAATCTCCTGTCCAATTATCTGTACTAATTTGTGTCCATATCATTTCACCATTTCTACTAATATTAGGTCCAGTCATATACCAATTGGTATTTTTATTAATATTTAAATCCCAATAATTAGTTTTAGTAGTACCATAAGGATAAGTATTTTTACAATCTTGATCCAAAGATCTACCATGATCATTTGCTCGCCAGTTACTAGGAACTATAGCATGATGATTACCATCACCACATTTACCAGAACTAGCGGCAATTGCATGTTGATGTAATGGTAAATCAGTACCGCCAATATAAAAACCGTAAGCGCTAATATTTAAACCAGGAGTAGCAGGGTCATAAGTATCACCTACATTTTTAAGAACAGTACTCCAATCAAGAGTATTTTGTTTAGGATTATTATAAATAGTAATACCACCACCTATATGACCCATAACAAATCGTCCTTGAGCAGCAGTATATATTTCCCAACCTGTTGGAAGTGTAGTAGTATCCCAAAGCATAATAGAACCAATAGGCATAACAGCAGCAATCCAAGTTTGTACTTGAGTAGCAGTTACTCCACCTGTTGTTCCTCCTCCACTACCGCCTGAGCCAAATCCATCATTTACTAATTTATTTTTAATATCTGTATAAAGAGTATTAAAATCAACATCAAGTCTGCTAGGTTTAGTTTCACTATCAGCAAACTTACTCATAGTAAGATATTTACCTGTTCTAGCTTCACCGAGTTGAGTAGTAGACATAACATTATGAGTGCCATCTCCACCACTTCCTCCACCGCCTTCAATACCAGCAATAATATCATTAATTTCAGACTTAGTATAATAATTATTAAGTATAGAATTAACAATATCTCTTACTTCTTGTTCGGTTAATCCACCGCCGCCAGAACCACCACCTGTAGCATTAATAGTAATAGTACCATCAGAGTTTTCAACAAAAGTAATATTAGTACCAGCTTTAATCATGTTCTTAAACATAGAAACATAATTATCTTCAAAATATTGTTTATACTCATTACTTATGTTATCACCACTTTGGTCTATCTTATTAAGAATCTCTTCAATCTTATTATTAATATATTGTTCTAGATTATTAATACTATCTTCTATATTACTATTTAAATCTCCAATCTTATTATAAATATCAGTAAATTTAGCGTTATATTCAGTAATAAGATTATCTATTCTAGTATTAATATTAGAAACTTCTTGTTGGAGATTACTTATCTGTTGGTCATGAAGTTCAAGATGTTTATTAATTTTTCTAAGTTCTTCAAGAAGCCAAGCATAGAACTTTTCCATCTCTTCTCTTAACTTCTCTAAGAAAGCTTCAAATTCAGCACGAGTAAGATAAACAGATAAATCAAAACCCATACTTACCCATTTTTCTCCATCCCAAAACCAATAAAAATCATTAGTATAAGAACCACCCCAACCTGTAATTTCAACTTGTTTATTATCTTCGCCTAAATCAAGAGGATGATAAAGTATTTGACCTTTAGCCCAATCACCATCTAAAGATATAGTTTCTTTATCAAACATATCTTCTTGACGATAATTACTAAGAAGTCTACATTTATTTAGTTTAACAGCTCCATCATATAATCTACCACCTCTCCAAAGAATTATACTATCATCTGGAAGTTCAATAGTTTGTCCAGCTAAACAATAATCATATTGAAGTATATAAATAGTATTAGGCTCGTTAATCATATCTTGAGTAAGAGTATTAACACCACTAATCATATTCTTACGAAGATATTTACGAGCCTTTCCACTATAATCATTTGTATTATAGTCTTTATCTGCAAATTTAAGAAGATTATCAACAACAGTTAAATCTTCTTCATCAGCAGCATTAGTAATCTGTGAAGCAGTAAACATTTGTTTAACAGATTCACTAAGCATTTCAGGAGTAATCTGACCTTCAAGTATTTGAACAGCATTATCTTCAAAATACTGTTTAAGTACATAAGCCATATAATTAACTACAACATTACGACGAAGATAATTATCTTGAATATTAATACCAAATTCATCAGCAACTGCACGTTCAGCAATGGCTCTTGGAAACATACCACTAAATGATTCTACAAATTTAGAACCAATTTCAGAATCAGCTTCAAGATGCCATTTCTTTGCATTAGTAACAGGAGTTATTTCATCAAGAATATAACTCTTTTTAGTTTCAATAACATAAACTTCACAACCTACTCCAATCTGTTCCCAAGTAAGAGCATCTCTATCTTCCATTGTAGATACTACAATTCTAGCAGCTTTAAGACCTCTTTGAACAACAGCAATAAGTTCTAGTATTTCTTTCTTGAAAGTTTCATAATCAATAACTAAATCTTCTCGAAGTTTAGCAATAGGCTGCCAATACTCTTCATTAGATAAAGGAATACCAGCAGGAACAGCTTTACGAGATATATAGCTAGCATAGAAACCATCATGAACTATACATAATCTTTCATAAGGTCTGTCATTCCATTGACCATTACAAGTAAGACTAACTTTACCAAGTTCTTCTTCTATTGTTTTCATATATTCTCTAAGTTTACTAAATTCATAATGTAGACCCCCCGTAGAGGATGGAATACATTCACATTATTCATTATCATAATCAACATCACTAAGACTATAAGTTTCATTATATTCTTTACCTTCTTCTCGTTTCTCCCAAAGTTTACCAGTTTCAGGGTCAACATAAAACTTAGGAGCATCTCCACAACTAACTATTGCATGAATTTTACCCTCTTCATCAACAGGAAGTGTAATAGAACCACTATACTGAACTTGTTCACTACCTTCATAAATAATATTAAGTTGACCTTTAATATATTTAAGAAGAGTTTCAGCAAGTTTATCTTGACCAAGTTGATATGCTGCCATAGCAGATTGAAACATATTCCAACAAGTAATAATATTTTTATTATTACCTTTACAAGTAGCAGAACAATCATTAAGCATATCAACTCCATATTGTGCCATAAGAACTAATAGTTTGTGATAAACACAAACATATTTGCTAGGAACAGTCATATAAACATATTGAGGATTAATCTCAACTTGTTCAGTTCCATCAGCTTTTACATAGACACCATTAACATAATTATCATCTATTTGTTCACTCATTCTATCATCAAGTTATTGTATGAATTAATAATTGATTTTTGTTGCTCATCAGAAAGCAATTCTAAGGCTTCTAGTGCTTGAATTAAAATTTGCCCTTGTGTTAGTTTGCACCAATTTTTTTCGTTCAATGGGAAGCCTAATTCTGCTATTCTCACCTGTTTTTCAGCCATGCTTGCGATACGCAATTGCATCTCTTTCGATAGCTGTTTTGGATTATTAATATAACCTCTTATCATAATATCATCTTATTTAAATGCCTTATTAATAATATAAGCAGTATAATCATTAACTCTAATATCAATACGTTTATTAAACGCAAGAATACGTTGATTAGAATCAAGATTTTTATTATAGACAATATTTATAATATCACCATAAATATCTTCTTTCCATTCTTCTTTCATATAATGACTAAGATAATCTTCATCACCACGATACATATTAAGTTTAGAATAAGCATCATAATAAACACTATTAACTAAATATCTAGCGTTATATTCTACTTGGTCACGATTATTATCAATATTATTAGTAATAATAGTTGAAGCAACAAACTTTGCACATTCCGAAGCTGCACTAACCATAGTAATAGAAATAACAGCTTTAGATTTTTCTCTATCTTTTTCAATAATATCTCTAGTAACTATGTTAAGAAGTTTGGCAATATCATCTAAAGGATTTCTTTTGTTATTATCAATTATCTTATTAATTATAAGATAAATAACAATAACAATACCGGGAATAAGACCTTGTTCAAAGGCATTTTGAATTAATTCCATTTTTATAGATACAAGAATAGGGACTATCAGTATCAACACTAATGCTAATACCAATAGCCCCTATTCGATTAATATTACCTAATATTTACCTAATCGAGTCGGGTAATAGGTTATGCTTTTTCTTCAGTAGCAATAGCTTTAAGGATAGTTTCAACAGTTGCAATAGCAGTAGCTTCAGTAGGAAACGCTATTTGTACAATCTGATGAACAACTTCATCTCTAGTTTTCATTTCACGTGGAACAGCAAAACGAAGCGTAAAGATAGTATATCCAGCATCTGCACTATCAGGTTGCTTCAAAGGATTAATAGGATATGCAGGATACAGTTCAGTATAAGTATCTCGATAAGTATATTCGATACCAGCATCAGCAGCAGCCTTATTAGCCAAATCAGTAATATAAGCTGCATCTCCATATGCAGGAAAACCAGTAGCTGTAACTATAACACTAATACCAACTAATTCATCAGCTCCAAGAATTTCATAATCAATACCTTTAGACTCAGCAGTTAAAGTAATTTTAGCATCAATAACTGTTGCTTTAATACCATGACCAATAGTATTGTTATTAATCTGATTAGCTAATTTCTTTGCTACATCATTAGCAGTAGGATTAAGACCAGTATGAATGGTAGCAGTCCAACGATTACGTTCATTGAACTTTAATCCTTTTTTCACAATCATAATAGAATAATCAGAATAAGCATTTACATCTCCAATAGTAAGATTAGCAGAGAAAGTAGTAGCAGCTTGATAAACACCTTTAACAAAAGTAAGATGTTTCTTATAAGCTGGAAGAACTACTGGACCATTTGCTTCACGACCAAGATTAATGTAAAACTTATCGGTAATCTTAGTACCGTCAGCGTCAATCGTTTCCTTGCCATTAGCAAGATAAGTAAAAGCAACCGCTCCAGCAGCAAGAGGTAAGCTCGCTCCATAAGCGACATTGCCCGCTAACAAAAACTGTCTCATTTTTAATTTAATTTAGAGTTTAACTTTGTTTATCAGCTCCATTAGAAGTAGCACCAATACTAGCAAGATAAATCTGTACTGCACGCATAACTATTTCCATATGTAAATAAGGAGGTAAATCACAATTAACCCAATCTTCTTCTCTATCTTCATCAAATTTAACTTTAGCAGGTTCTTTGATATAAAGATATTTAACTAATTGAGGTTTAACTGTATTATTACGTCCAGTATATATATTAACATTAATACCAGATTCATCACCAAATATAGTAACTATCGGAGCATCTTTCGCAGCACGATTACAGAAATCTCTTAGCGTTTGACCTAAATCTTCAGCTTCAATAATTCTACAATCATAAATTGTCTTGCCATTATAACTAACTTGAAAGCCTGTATATAGCATTATTCCGTCGCTATCAATATTAATTTTATAAGGGTCAACTTCTGTTCCATTACCTGTAATATCTCCGCCGTTAACAGTACCCGCTGTGTATAAAGTTCTAAGAGCATTAACAGGACTAATAGAAGCATTTTGTCGAGCAACCTTATCATTATAAGGAACAGGTCCAACGTTTTCTACTATTACATTTCTAGCTTTTTCAATTATAGCAGCATTAAGACAAATATCTATATCTTCCATGAGAATAGCACGAACGGTCTGCATACCCATCTGTTGTGCCAGTTCTCTGAACGTCACGTGCATCTCCCCAATGTTCATAATCAAATGTTTTTAAGTTTATTTTTATAAGCACTAATAAGAGCACTATTAATAGGATTTTTAAACCATGTAACAGCTTCTTTAACATTAGCACCAATGAACTCACCATCAGGAGTAGTAATATTCTGATTATGAATTGCTCTGATAAATTCTCCACGAGAAATAAGAACCTCAATTAAAGATTTAATAGTAATATCTTTATCATTGCAAAGTTTATTAAACTTAGCAGGTTCATTTGTACTAAATTTATCAAGATATGATTGTTTATCAATAACATCCATAGCCATACCGTTAGGAATATTAATATTATTGGCAACACAATATTGAATAAATACAGCATCAAACAAATCACTATTCGTGAGAAGTTTAACATAATTACCTTTAGCAGAATTAATTTCCTGACGATGTTTAGCAAGACGCTCAGCTTCTCTTTGGTCATCTTTAAAATAAAATCTAATAGATGGGTCAGAATTAATAAGAGCAATATCTTTAGCTACATCTTTATACAATAAACAATGACGATAAATTAGATAATCATCAAGAACAATAGGATAACCATATTTATACTTTTCACTTTCAAGAAGATTTAACTTAGTAATCTTAGCTTCAAGAGCTTCTCTAAGTTCTTTAACTCCTTTACGGTCACTATTCATATAAGCAGTTTCAATAGCTTCTTCTTCAGCTCTAAAACGAAGATAATCTCGTTTACGATTCCAAAAGAAAGAAATATCAAAAGTCTTACCTAGTTCATCAACTGAAACACTAATATTATTAAGATAAGCCTTAACCCGTGAAATAAAGTTTTCATTATTAGGAGCAAGACCAATTAAAGCAGGAAAATAAGATTCAATCTCACCTTTATTAGAAGAAAGAGTACGAGAACTACGAACACAACTACCAATCTTATCCATTCGTTTAGGTAATGTTTTATCATTAACTCTACGATATAATGAATAATTAGTAACTAAATTAATAGTAATAGTTCGTTTTTCAGTATAAGGTTCATCAAGACTTTCATCTCTAAATCCTACTGTATTAGCAGGCTGTTTATCTACTCCATCCTCCACGGGGGGTATAACCTGTTTATCTGTATTTATATTAGAAGCAGCAGGAGTATTTTCTCCTGCTTTATTAGCTTCATTTACTTTGTTAAAATCCATATCTTAAATAGCTTCTTTTAAATGATTATAATACACATTTCAATAAGAACATCTTAGTAGTGTTATCTACTTGCAAACCAATAGAGCCCTTAACTTCATAACGAGCCATATCAATTTCAGTAGCCGCATGATCAGTATTAGGCAATCCCCAGCAAGCAGGAATATCAGTCATACCTTCGATAACTTTAGCTTTATAAGCCTGTCCTTTTTGACGTACTATACGAACATTCTGATTACCTTTATAATTACTCATATCAATTAAAGCAGCTTGATGAGAAGTAATAGGCAAGCCAGTAGTAGGATGAATCATACCATTTTGCTTAGCAGCTTCAGCATCAGCACCCTTATCGAAATAAGCATTATGAATAACAGTAATAGTATATCCATCTGGAGTTTTATACTTATTAAAGTAACGTCCATAAGAAAGACCATCACCATTATCTTGAATCATCTTTTCACCAAGAGGTGTAATAAATCCGTTTTCTTTAGCATCAGTTCTGATAGCCATTTCAAAGTCACGAATAAATCCTTTACCGCCCATAAGAGCTACATTTTTATCGCCATCTTGAGTATCACGGTCAAGAACATCACCGATTGTACGTTCAAGTTTGTTAAGAGTCAGAACTTCACCATAAGTATCATAGTTAGATTCACGACAAATTTCTAACATACCAGCAGTACGAGGAATAGGTTTACCATTATCATGGTCTTTCAAAGAAATAGTACCATCAGGTAAACGGTTATATTCAGACTTCCACAAACGTTCTTCGTTCATTACTCTCATGTGCAAGTTGAACTGTCGCATCTCTTCGTTAATCCAAATATTAGAAGTACCACCATTATCATTTTGGAATTGATATTGAGTAACAACATTAGCAAGATTACCAGCTATTTCTTTAGAATAACGATAAAACTCAAGTTGAGAAGTCATTCCAGCAGGTCCCATAGTATTGCTTCTATTACCTTTAGAATAAGATTCAGAAACAGTAGGAGCACTCATTGCCCAATACATACCTTTAGCCAACCATTGAGGGTCAACATAAGCATCAGGATTGGGAGAAGTAAGTTTCAAAAGATAAGCATAACCATAAGCAGATTCACCTAAGTCTTTCTGAATACGAACTTGAGTAACACCATCAGGAGCAGTAAGACCATGTTGTTCAATAAACCAATGAGTAGAGAAGTGAACTTCAAATTCACTACCATTTTGACCCGGTTTAGTAACATTAGTATTAAAGTAAGTTACAAAGTCTGTAAACTTCATACGACCCATAGTTTTCCAAGTCCATTGTACAGTAGCAACATTTTTAATACCACGACTACCTTGACCTTCAGTAATAAAACTTAAAGGAAAACGGTCATCATCCATACCATAATTATAAGTCAGAAAACTATTAATTTCTTCCGGCTTCTGTAATTGAAGATAAGCAATTGATTCTTCATTAGAATAACCTCTATCTTCATAACGAGTTTGTCCAATAACACGTAATGTTTTCATCTACAAATTTACTATTATGTTAATAACCAAAACGCTCATCTTTCAGAACGTCTTTTTTACTGTCAGGTTTAGTTATTTTAATAGCTCCTTTTGTAGATTTACGTTGACTAGCAGTAAGTTTCAACTTTTTAGCTTCTTTATCAGAAACAGCCATTTCTATCAAACTATCATAACCTTTACCTGTATATTTAAGCCAAGCTTTAAGCAGTTCTTCATCGCGTCTTTCAGCAGGAGATAACTTCATTAAATCATTTTCATAACGAGAAAGTCCTTTATCATCAACTTGATAAACATAATTGAAGAAATCTTCTGGAGTAGTAGAAATTTGTTTTCCATTACGTTCAATAATAACAGTTTCAGGAATACGATAACCAGCAATTTGTCGTTTATCAATACATTCTTTAACTCCATTCCAAAATTCTACAAGTTGTTTCTCTTCTTCTGCTTTAACTCGCATAGCTTCTTTAGCATTAGCTTCACGCATTTCGTTATCAGCTTTCTGAAGAGCTTCAAGTTCTTCTTTAGCAACATTGAAAAGTTCGTTACTATCTTTAAGATATTGAATATACTTATCAATATTACCACGACGATTAAATTCCTTAAACGCCTCACGAACAATAGCTTCTTGTTGACTTACATTATTTTCATCTACTTCAATACCGCTTCTATCTCGAAGTTCACCAAAGCCTTCAAATGAATTACCATTTGCAACATAATAATTAAGAAAATCACCAACAATAGGATAATCTTCAAATAATTTATTAATACCAGCTTGAGCAAATTCATCACGTTTTAAATCAATAACGGATTGAATATAACTTGCAACTCCTTGAGGAGTATTTTCAAAAGTAACAGCTTTACCATCTTCTGAAGTAACAGAAACACCTACAAGTTCTTGAATTGATTTAACATCAATAGTATTTTCTTCTTTAGTATCTTCTACTTCAAATTCTTTAAGATAAGCAGCAACTTCATTTTTAGCTTTAAAGATATTACCTTTATCGTCAATAAGATTACCGTCTTTATCAACAGTATATTTATTATTTCCATCTTCGATAATAGTACCTTCTTCTAAACCATGTTCAGCATCAGCGTCATTCGCTTTGTCATTAGGCTTACCCCCCGTGGAGGATGAAGATTGGTTATCTTTATTAGCATTAGAATCACTATTCCCATCTCCATTATTACCACCAGTAATATCATCAATAGAATTACCATCAGCATCTAACTGCCCTGTTTTACCTGTATCAAGGTCTGTAATGTCGTCAGTAGGTTTTCCATCACCATTAGATGTTTCACCATTAAAACCAAAACTATCAAAATTAGGCATAATTCTTTGTTTTTAATTAATTACTATATCACAAATATAAACTATAATAATAATATGAGTTTTACTTGTATCGTTAAAATATGTTCACCTTTAAGCCGATTTGCCGACTAACATACTATTGCTAACTAGGATATTTATTACTGATAACCTAGCCTGTCGCTTTAAGAGAAGCCGTGTATGAATCAAATTTTATCATAATGATTAATCTATCACGAAATGAATAAAGTGCTTAAAATGAGCTTAAAATGGCTCATGTGATGTAAAGAAAAATGAAAATGGGCTGAACCTACTTTCACAAGCAAGTCCAGCCCTATTATGAACAAAATTTAGAAGTACAGCCGATTATTTACTTTTACTATCATAACGATTTTTATTCGTTTTTGCAATCTTGACTTTATCATCACTTTCTTTAAGTTTAACAGCTAATTCTTTTTCTTTAAGTTTTGCTTCAACAGAAGTCTTTTGAGCATCTAAACTAAGTTTACTACGTTCAAGATTAAGTCTAGCATTTTCCATACGTTCTTCAGCTTGACTCTTTTCAGCATCACTAAGACCATTATCAAAACTCATAATATTAGCATTTGCTTTCATAGCTTCAATCTGACCATCAAGATATTTTTCAACTCTAATTGTTTCTCTATCTTGTTCTGCTTTTCTATCAATCTTAGCAAGTTCAAATTCTTGACGAAGTTGTTCTGTTTGTTGAGAAACACGTTCAACATCAAGTTCATGTTCACGTTGAATATTTTGATACTTATCAATAAGCTTACTAATTTGAGCAACATTATCTCCACGTATAGCAGCATTAGCCATATCCATATTACCATTCTGAGCAGCACTAAATGCAAGTTGTTTATATTGTTCAAGTTTCTCACGTTCTTTAACAGAAGTTTTACAAGTAACAATATAATTGGCAAATATATGACTATTAACATCAAGACTTAAATATCTAATATCACCATCTTTAGTTTTATAAGAAGTATTAAGACCATCAATCCAAGCAAGTTTAGTATAATCCATTTCAGCTTGATAATCTCGTTCTCTCATTTTATCAAATATAAATTCAATAATAACAGAACCCATACTTCCACGAATAACTGCTTCATCAGTAACTCCTTTACCAGCGCTATTAGCAATCTCACCATAACGTTGTGGAGTCATATCACATTCCATTTTAGCAGTCTGTTCAATCTCTTGAATAAGTTGCCCAAGTTCAGTAATATAATTATTCATACGACTTTCAAGATAACGAACACTTTGTGCTTTAACAAGATTAGCATCATCTTCATCATCAATATAAAGTACTCCATCAGCAGCCATACGATATATAGTTTCAGCAGGTTTTTTACCAAGAAGAGATTTGGCAATCATAAGTACATTCATCTTATTTTTAGCAATAGCCATTTCTCTATGATAAGAAACTATATTACGAAATACTTGATAAGGAATAACTGTATCTACAATACTAAATCTTCCAAAACCAGGCAAAAGTTCTGCAATACCATTATAAGGAAGTTTACCATTCCTATTGTAAGCAATAGGACGAGCCTTATAAGGATATATACTTGTAGCACGAGAGCCAATTCTAACGCTCTCATAAACTTGTGGACGCCACACCCATTCAATACTAATATCACCACCAGCAGGGTTAAGCTGATAAGTTTCATCAACAATTCTTGTTGTAACAAATGCTCCATTACTATATGTAAGAATACCTTCTTTTATTTCACCTCTCCAAACAGTATGCCAAACTTCAAATAAACCATTATTAGCATCACGAGCCATTATATTAGTGTTCTTAATATGTTGCAAATCATCTTTATTAAATTTACTACATATATCACCAAAATAATACATATACTTATCCCAATTTAAAAGTGCTTTATCACTAGAAGTAGTAGCACTATATTGATAATATGTATCAAGAGCCTCACGTTCTTTTTCAGAAAGATATTCATAAAATTCATCTATAATTTGCTGTTTAGTCAACATACGACGTTCAGCAAACATATCATAATCTTCTGCAAACATACTATCATTAGGAACAGGAAAAGCATCTCTAACACTAACAACACGTTTAATTAATTGATTACCTACAACATCTCTATATGTATAACAAGCTCCAAAAGCAACAAATTCAAAATAAGCTCTAGCGTATATAGTAAAAGCATCAGTAAGGTCATCAATAACATTAATTAAATCTTGTCCTTGTGCACTAATATCATCAATAAAATTTTCATTAAATTCTTTAATAAAAGATTCAATATCAACAGCTTGTTCAGGATTAAATTGTTCAGGATTATTACCTTCATTAACAAACTGCATATAACTTTCTTGTATCTTCTTAGCAACAGCTTGTTCAGCAAGCATCATAATTTGTTTACCAAGTTCAGCATCTCTAGCAAATACAACTTCAGGATTATTAGCTCCAACAATAAAATCATGTGGATTCTTAATATATTCACCAATATATCTTCTAATAATACCTTTCATCATATCATAATTACGCATAGTAGCTGGAAAACGAGTTAGATTTTCATCTTTCTCATTATAAGGATTAAGAGTTTTTCTATAATATTCTTTAGGAATATTACCAAGAAGTATATTAAACTTTTCTTCTACATTAAAATCAGCTTTACAAGCAATACCAGCTTCTATAACATAATCACAACATTTAGCATACCAATCAACTTCTTGTTTTTCAGCATAACTAACATGCTGATTAGGAAAATCAAGTCTACCAAAATTATACATATCTTTATTTGTTTAATCTTAAAACCATTGTCTATTAAAAATATCTGTTTTATCATTATCTTCTGTAACTTTCTTACGACTAGCAAGTTCTCGCTTACCTTTAATATCAATAGACTTCCAATATATACCTAAAAGTATAAGACTAGATATACGGTCAAAGTTACCTTCGGCATTAAACTTTTTAAGTTCAAGAATTGTTTGATAATCAAGAAATCTTTCAAAAACATAAATATCTTCTCCAAATTCATTTTTACCAATAACTTCATATAAGAGCTCTTTAAGTAGACGAAGACCATCTAATTTCTTAGAACCACTACCAATATTATAACCATAACTAGTACTAATTTTTTCTTTAACAGCAGAATCCCAAACATATAAAGGTTCATAACCTAGATATTTAGTAGCTTTCCATTTACGAAAATTAGAAACAGTTTCACCACGATTTATTTCTACAAGTCCAGTACCAATACAATTATACCATTTACATAGTCGATAAAACTTTTCATCAGCTTCTTCTAGTCTTTCAGTACGTCCATAATATGCAGCACACAACTTAGGTTTAAATCCATTACGTTCTCTAGGCATTTCAATAACAAATATACTATTATGAGAATGTCTATCAGTAATTTCTTTTTTATCTTTATCAACACCAACAGGGTCATAAACTGCAACATAAGTACCGGGAAAAATACTTCTTATAAGTCTATCATTAACATATGTTTCTTCATATTCTGGGGCAAACCAAACTCTTATACAACCATGAGGGTCTTCATTACCACGTCTAGGAACTCCTTGAATATAATCATAAGTTTTCATATCAGGATTTTCAATTCTTATACGGGCATTAGATTTAAAATAAATCTTTTTAGTTCCATCTTCAAATAATTCACCATCAGTATAAAACTTATAACTATTATCAACTCGAAGTTTATCTTCAAACTTATTAAGAGCTTCACTACTAAATATATTTTCACTGGCACTACTAAAGGATTCAGCAGGAAATAAAGCACGCTGACCAAGATAATTAAGATATTCTGCAAAAGTCTTAGCAGTCTTTTTCTTTTTAGTTCTTTCTCGTGCTGCAAGCTTAAGTCCTATTCGTAGATTACTATTTCCATCTTCATCAAATCCTTTAACTCCATCTATCTCTCCTTCAAGACCCCAAGCATAAGATTTAAAAAATCCACAAACTGCATTACGAGCATCATTATCAAAAACATTTTCAAAAGCCATAAATCCAAATGCCCTAGGATTATAAAAGTTTTGTTCAAATATTTGCATATTAGCAGCAGTAGCTGTTCCCCAAGCCATAAGAGTACCAGTAGTACGAGTACCAACAGTCATTGTAGGTTCAGTTACATTCATGAACTCATCAAAGTTTTGCATTGTAGACAACTCTTCAACTTTAATAGTAACAGCATCTTTACCAATAGCACAGTCAGGATTATTATTAGCACTAACACTTAAAAGAGAACTAGACCAACTATCATCAGCCTCAACTCCATTCTTCATACGATAACCAAGTTTAAAACTATCAGTAGTAGGACTATATATACCTCTTTTAAATGGAGTCTTTTCTTCAAAGAACTTTAAATTATTAACAGCAAAATCACTTAAACCTCCTTGTTTAATTAAATATTTATTATCAGCTGCAACATGAATAACAACTTTATGTTTAGATAAGTTAACTTCATTAGAACTATCAGCAGCCATAATATAAGAAAAACCTCCACGTCGAGTTTTATCAATAATAAGATGTAAACTATTACGTCTACAAAATTCTATAATTTGCCAAGTCCAAAATTGAGCATCAATAAAACTAGGAAAACTATAAATCTTTTTAGCAGTAGCTCCATGTTCAGTAACAATAACAGATGATTCATCTGTACGTTCCATACGAGTATAATTAAGAAAATTATAATGACCACCTGTTATCCAAACATCTTCTATACTTCCATCCGGATTTTGCCAACAAGGAGCAGAAAAACCATTACGTCGTCTATCACATTCTCTACGTCTAAATTGTCTATGAGGAATACTATCAACTTTAAATTGAGTATATTTACCTGTGGCTTGATATGTTCTAGCAGCTTCATTAAAAAGTTCAGTATTAACAAATTTGCCAGGTCTAATATTTAAAAGAAAGCCACCACTATCTCCAATTAAAAAGTTATTATGAGGGTCATACCATCCACAATCACTAGCTTTCTTATACTTTTTCTCTTTATCAGGTTCTTCAATGTATTCTAGAAAAGGATATTTACCATCAGCCATAATATTTTATTTAACTAGTAAACAAACAACAAAAGCGATAGCGCAAACAGCACCACCGCTTACCAAATATCTATTCTTACGTTTAATACGTTCAATAGACTTATTTAAATTATCATTTACTTTATTACTATTATCAAGATTATTTTGTAAAGTTTCAACTTCTTTATAAAGAGCATTATATTTAATCTTATGAAGATTAATTATACTATCTTGTTCATCAATAATATCTTTATAAAGTTTAGCTTTGATAATCTTAGTATTAGCAATCTTAATCATATTAATAGGAACAAGAACAGTTGTATCAGTAGTGTTGACTCCCCGTGGAGGATGCACTATATTATCAATCTCACTCTGACACCAACTTCTTGAATAACTCCCAAGTAGCACTATCATTAAGACTAATAACTTTATCTTCAATATCTTTTTCATGTTCTTTAAGTTTATAAACTATACTTTCTCTTTCAGTTATAACTAACTGTATAGAATCAATCCGAACATGATTAATAGCAGTGTCACTTTTATTATATGAATTGACTTCTACACTAAAACGACTTATTGATAAATACAGAGTAACACATAAATTAATAATCGCTATTATAAATATTGCTATTAACATCTTCTTCATAATTCTATACAGTATTAAGTTAATCTTTTATTTCTATAAGTTTATTAAGTAAATCAAGATTCCATCTACCAGTTTCTTTAAGACCAAGAACTCTTTGAGCCATCTTGATAGCTGCAACTTGACCACAATTCACGTTAGTATCAAATAATTGTTCAGCAACTCTCTGACTATTAAAATCATCAAGTTCAAATACATCCCAATAACCTATTTTATACTTTTCCCAAACAAGTTTCTGAAGCTGAACATCATTATCAAGCTTAAACTTAAACTCTTTACTACCAACAGTATAATGTTTCTTATAAGAATCAATCATAGTCCAACCTTGCCAAGTAGGATTATATTTACGACTGATACCTCTATAAGTTTCTCCACCAGCATCATCTTTATCGTTTACATAACCACCTTCTTTAATAGATAGTTTTTTAAAAGCATCTCCAAAGTAAGCCATAATTTAATTTATATAAGGATTAGTACAATGTCTAAAACAATCAACAGCGTCATAATATTCATCTTCATCAAATTCTTTAATTGTAATCCAAAACCAAAGAACTTTAATTTGTACTTTATAATTTATAAAACTAATTTCTCTATTATTTTTACGATAGTTAGCAACTAATCTAATATTACCTTCATGTTTAATTATATACATAGCTTATTATTCATTAAGAACTCTATTAATCCAACCTCTAAGAAATTTAATATTATTTCCTTTACTAGCAATATCATTATAATATCTGATACGTTCAAGCTTATATTTAGCAATAAAATAATCAGCACTAATAGTAGTATCAGACTTATAAGAATTAAGAGAATCTTGAGTTCTACGAAGTAACTCTTTAGTAAGAACTAATTCATTAACAGCAGTAGAATCAGTAACAGGCACATATCTAATTTCAGGAACAGGAGTAATACGTTTAGCACATCCACTAGATAAACAAATAGCAAATATAACTAAAACTATAAATCCAATAATTACTCCAACTAAATTATCTCTATTTAGTTTCATATAGCAAGTTTAAATTGAGTTTGAACACCAGTAGCTTTAATCTGTAATTCTCTATCTTTAAGAACTTTACTAATATCATCACGTAAATAATTCATTGTAAAGAACTTAGTAGTTTCAACAGGATTTTCTTTAATATGATAAAGACCGTCAGAAAATCTTTTTGGCATACCATATTCATTAAGTTCAAAATCACTATCAATATGACATAACCAAATACCTTTAATAGTTAAACCAAGTATATATTCAACAGCAAAAGCATACATACTAAGTTGTAAATTATATATAGCACCATTACAATTAGGAAGATGATTAAGAGGAGCTAAAAGTCGTTCATCTTTCTCAACCCAATTATTAGTTTGTTGTGCAGGTTTAACTGTTTTATCTTTCTTATAATAACCACTACTAAATTTTAATCCACCACGATTAGTTTTCCAATCACCTACAACAGCACAATTAGTATCTTCATTAACTAGAAGAATATCAATAGTCCCACTGATTAACCAATCTATAAGAAACATACCAATCTCACTATAAATCTTATATCCTCTTTCAGTGTACATTTTAAACGCATCATAAATAAGAGGATAACGATTATTAGTAAGTTCAATAAAATCTTTAAGATTAAGTAATTTATAACTAGCACCAAAATTTGGAATATCAGCAATAGTAACCATTACACCATCTTCACGTTTATCAAGATAATTAATAGCTTGTTGAAACATAGATGCTCCTTTAACACCATCTTCAAGACCATTATGAGTATTAGTTCCACGTTCACAAGCTTCTTTAGTAATAGTTGACCATTGTTCCTCTAGTTTCTTCTCACTTATTTCTAGTTCTTTAGACTTCTTTCTCAACCAATAGTTCTTATCAAATTTAGGAGCATAATTATGAAGAATAGTAGTAGTAGAAATATAATCATTACCAAGACTATCGTTATACTTATGTTCTTCTTCATGAAAAATAAGTCTAATATCATTATATCTTTTATCTTTAAGTTCCATATTAATATTATTAAGTTCAACACTAGCTTGGACCCGCTTCGGCACTACGTGCCTACGCTAGACTCCCCGTAGAGGATGGAGTCGATTAGCATCAGCTTATTCCTCAATCATACTACTAGTAATTTCAACACCACCTCTACCAGCAACATTCTCTTGTTCATACAGAAGATTTTCTTCAGCTACATTAAGAGCTTTAATCATGTTTGGAAACTGATTAGCTAAATCATTAATTTGTTTCATATAACCAATAACAACTGGAACATCTTCTAGACTAGCACCATCAGATAACTTGTCATTCAACAATTCATTTAACTTGCTAGCAGCTAGAGCAACATTATGAATACCACGCTTAATATTAAGTACAGCTTCCATACCTGCACCAGCTTTTTGATTATAATATCTTTTAATAAGTTTCCAAACAAGAATATCAGGTTGATAATTTTTAGGTAAATCAAAATTTTCAATAGCTTTCTTAAGAGCTTCTTTTTCACTAAGACCTTCTTGTAGACATGGACCTTTAGGGTCACCAAGATAATAAATAACTCCAACTTCTTTAACATACATCTCTTTATTAGGAGATTTATCTCTAGTATAAAGAAGACTAACATCTCTATCAAGAAGTTGTTTAAGTGTAGGAGCTTTTGGCATACCAGTTTCATCTATGGTCAGCATCCAATCCAATTCCAAACCGTTCATATATTTCTTCTACTTCTTCATCAAATTCAATAATTTCAAGTTTACCCATAGCATATAGCCAAAGATTAGCATAAGCAGCACTATGTTTTTTACTTAGTTTAATCCAAATAGGAAGAAGTTTCTTTTTAAACTTATGTTCAGTCTTAATCTTTTCTTCTTCTTCATAATGTTTTTGCTTTTCTTCTTCCATAACTTTAGCAGTATATTCTTTATACTCTTCTCTAGTCATAGTTTTTCTAGCTTCTTTAAAGTCTTTATAATGACTAATAAGTTTGGAACGATACCAATTCTTTTGAATAGTACCAATATGAGGAATAGCAACACATTTATCTTTTCGTATATTAATACTAGCTTCTTTTTCAAGACTTTCAATAATAGATTTACAAAGTATTCTATCATCACCTTGAAATCCAATATCATCTAATATATTATTTATATCTTTATAGATAAGAATATAATCATCATCAAAATCTTCATGAGAACTAGTATTAGCAATATTAAAACTAGTATTAGTCTTAAAATCCATAATTGAAAGTTTAAGAACTCTTCTTAGATTACTACTATAAACAAGAACACAAATACCTATAATTTTAAATTATACATAAGTAGTTCTAAGAAGAGTTCGATTATTTAGACGAAATGCTAATTAGCTTTTTCAGCAGAATGATAAATAAAAGGATTAACAGCTTTATGTTTATCAGTAATAGCAGCTCTTAAATCGTTAATAGCTATAACTTTAAATTCAACAAACCAAACTTTCTGTCCTTTTTTATATCCTTGATTTTGTCCAAAAGTACCAACAGTAATAGAACGAGTTAGTTCAGTATCATTAGTAATATACTTATTAACAAATTGAGGGCTAAGAACATTATGTTTAAGATAAAGATGATAACCACGTTCAAGAGTAGAACGGTCAATAATAATCTTATCCATTTGATTCATACCAATAAGTTCAGCATCTTCTTTACTAATTTTAGCAATAATTGGCATAACCTCAACTGTACTTACTTTATTATTAATAACACCAAACAAACTTTCATTTTGGCAAAGAGCAACAACACAATAATGTTTAGCAACAACTACATTAGTAAGAATAGCGTCAAGTGCTTCACTTGTTATTTCGCTAATGTCAGTAGGTATTTGAATACCAAAATCTTTAAATTTACTTTCAACTTTAATCATAACACTAAATTATTTAGTTTTAATAATACTATCAATGCCAATATTTCCAAGTTTAAGTTTGCTAGGAACTTTAACTTCTTTTTTATTCCTTTCTCCACTATGAAATTCTCTAGTGTATTTAGGTTTAGTTTCACTTTTATCTTTACCCATAACTTAATTGTTTTTAGCAAATGTAAGAGTTTGAATGAATCTACCAAGAGAAAAACTATTTTTAACATTTCAATCGTAGAGGATTATATGATTATAAATGTACAAGTCATACTCCCCGTGGAGGATGAAGATGAGTTAGACTTAACCATATTAGTATTAATGATATTAATAGAGATAATGATAATAATTATAGTATTGATTAACTTGATGTGATTGATACTGATTATATCCATCCTCCAAGGGGAGTATAGCGGAGGACGAAAGTCCGGAGCGGGTCACAGCGAATCTATATAATATATCTATATATAATATATCTTTATAGTAATTATAATACATTGATTATCAATAAGTTATAATACATATTATGTATCATGCTGAATACCTAATTCTCCATCAGTATGCAAATTAAGTGGCAAAAATGACTACCTTTGTGCACGAAATCTATTCCATATTGGAATACATTTCGCTATTTCCTAGAGTAATATATTTTTATGTTGAACTTAATACTATTATTGTTATGACTTTTAAAGAAGATTTTAAACCTAGTAGAGTTTATAATAAACTTGTTATTGATGCTATTAATAAAGATATAGCTAATGATAGAAGTATTATTATACCTAATACTTTTGATATTGATGTTAAAAATAATAATAAAAAATATCTATGTGGTACTGGACGTATGGAATGTTTTGATACAGGTAAAATTATTAAAAGATATTATTCTAATGTTGGTATTAATGCTTGGAGAGAAATAGTTGAATTAAGAAGTATAATTCTTCATGAACTTTTTTATTTTATTAATTATACTATTTGTTTTAATTCTAATGTTGTTAAAATTAGTAAGGATTTATTTGATGCTGTTTGTAGGAATGGAATTAGAAGTGGATGTAATAAACGAGATTTTGCTAATGCTATTGTTACATTAGAAAAACTTAATATTATTCGTAGAACAGATAAACGTAGTATGTTTGAAGTTAATCCTAGAGTTATATTTAAAGGAGATATTAATAAATTTCATGAAATTATTACTAAAGGTAAACTTGATGATTCTAAAATAAAACTAGATGATAATATTAATTATATAGATAGAATAGGATTAGTTAAAGATGATAATTGTATTATAATTAAAAATAAACAAGTATATAAAAGTGAACTTGATTATTTATATGATGATAATGAGAATAATGTAGATAAAGCAAATAATGAAAATAATGAAACTGAAATAATTGAAGCAGAAGAAGTTGATACTGGTAAAATTGATTGGGATTGGTAATGATGATAAAGATGAAAATGATAGTATTGAAAAAGAAGGTTATAAATATAATGAAGATAAATGTAATAATAAGGATAATGACGATGATGATAGTGATAATGATGATGATTGAAAAATTGAATGTATTGATGTGATAGTGAGGCTAGTGAGTATAACCCCCAGTCATGTTAAACTTGATTGACTACCCCCGCCTAAAGTTGATAGAGTTAATGAAAGTGATAAAGATAATAAAAGTGATAGTAAATATAATGAGGATGATAAAGACGATAATAATAAAAATGAAGATGAATAATATAGTAAAGATGATGGTAATTAAGTGATGATAAAAGATGATAAAAGTGATAGAGAAGATAAAGGTAATGAAGGTGATAAAGGTAATGAAGGTGATAAAGATGGAGAAGATAAAGGTAATGAAGGTGATAGAGAAGATAAAGGTAATGTATTAGTGTTTTAATGAGGCTAGTGAGTATAAGGGGTGGGTCATTAAATTGGACTTGGCTACCCCCGTCAAGTTCTAGGAGAAAGTAAAGTTCTCACTCTCATTATCAACATTAAATACATTGAGATTATTCATCTCATTACATTACTAACTATTAATACCAATCATTATGAGAACAAACAAACTATTGTTGTTAGTTGCTATCATACTGATGATGCCAGCTATCATACTAACATTGAAAGTAGAGCCAACTAGTGATGAACAGGTTACTGCTGTTGTATTTGGAATACTATCGGCTATTGTTAGTTATCTTAGTAGAGATTAATCTCTACTAGATGATGTTGCTCATTATCAACATTAAATACTTTGCAGTTGAAACGAAAACAACTGTCAGTAATGCTACTGATTAGCGTAATTAAATACTTAATAGTCATGCCAGACGTTAAAGATTTTGCACAAGCTGCACAAGGTGCTGCTGCTCAAGAGAATGTTAATGTAGTTGAACCAACTACTAGTGTTAACCAACCTGTTCAACCTACTGTTGATACAGATAACCAAAATTCTGCGCAAGTGGAAACCATTGATGATGTTGTTAGACGCATCTGTACTGATGGTCATAGTTATGTAATGACTACTGTCATTACTAATATTGATTGTCAAGAACGTACAGGTCGTAATGGCAATTCTTATCTCAATGCGTTTGTTACTATTGCTAGTCCTGTCAAAGGTGCTCAAAGTATGCCTGATGGTACACATCGAATGGGTATGCTTGGTGCTATTCAGATGCCTTTCAATCAGATACTGCTTGTAATGCGCAAAGACAAGTTCTACGGTAGATTTGTCAACTATGTTGGCGAGGCTGCTGAAGCTGGCTTTGCTAGTATGTATCTGACTGGTGTTGTTGTCAAAGTTCTTTGTCAGTTTGTACCTGCTGGTGTACAAGACCGTAATCCGTTTACTCGTAAAGACAATCTTTACAATGTTGTGGATTATGATAGATATGTATATCATATTGTAGGTATCGAACAGCCTGCTGACCCTGTTCTTGTTGGTGCATATAATGTACTTATCAAGCAGATTATGGACGATGCTCGTGCTGCCATTGCTGCCAAGCGTGAGGCTAAAGCTAAAGCAGCTAGTTTTGTTGCTACTGTAATGAATGATGACGACATGCCATTCTAATGAACATGGTGCTACTGACCTTCGGGTTGGTAGCACTGATGTTATCAACAATAGTTTTGTTGATGCTGTTGCTAGTGTTCAACCTCGAAATGCTCATTATCAACATTAAATATATTGCAGCAAACGAACTTAACAGTCTGATAAGACTTATCAATCAAGACCTAGCTGCAAGGTCTGATAATACTAATCCTAATATTAAACATCATGAAAGTACATCGTATTATTACTACTATTGAAGTTGAGAATGATAATGCTATAACTTCTGTTGAAGTTACTAATCTTCATCCTACTAATAACGATATTCCTCTTGCTGTTACCAATTTAACCACTAATGGTAATGCTAATGATATTAATAAAGTGTATGCCATTGTTGATAATCATAGATTTGATATTGGTAGTAAGCTAAAAGATATCGCTCGTTCTATTAATGATGGTCTTGATGATTATGAATGTGGTATATTTGGTCGAGATTATAACGATAGCGAATGTAATGATGAAACTAAAGCTGATTAACTAGATAAATGCCATGTAAATTTTTTTCTTATAATATATATTATATACGAAGTATATATATATATATATTATACCCTAGAATCAGCGAAAGATATTGCTGGCAATATTGCTATTAATGATGATAAGACTAGTTATATTAGTGAACTTACAACAACTCATCTTGTGAAACAAGATGATGTTGGTATGACTGTTGTGACTGGTATTGATACTGATATTAGTTATGGAGATTTACTCCCATAACATTTTGTTATACTGATATTGCTCATGGAGATTTACTCCCATAACAAAAAGTTATAGAGGTGAAATTAAAGGTGACGAGAGGTATTGAATGTGGAGAAAGAGTATATGGAGATGAAAGTGGACATTGTAGAGTTCGTGGAGAATGAGATGGTGGAGTTGAATGTGGTTCAAATAGGGTCAAATTGAGGTTGAATGTGGAGATGAGAGTGAGTTTGGTAGTGGTGAATGTGGAAATGAGTGTGGAGATGGCTATGCTAAAAAAAACAGTTCTGCTGCTCTTCTTCCTAATCCTCTTCATCCTATTAATAACACTCCTAATTATCAATCTAAACCTATTGCTCCAACTCCCTCTCTTTCTCTCCTATAACTTCTCGTTATACTATCATAATCTCTAGTTCCAGCATTATAACCTTTACTTATATCTCCTATAACTTTTCATTATAATCTCCATAACTTCTAGTTATATCACTATCAGTTTCAGTCATAGCATCATCATTATCATCTCATTGACGTTCGTCATGACGATTAGTCATACAATCGTTATTAAGACTAGTCCTAACAATACTATCAAGTCTAATAAGACTTTTAGTCATAATGACCAATAGCATTAGTTCTAGCTAATAATAGCACTATTAATATTATCAGTATTATAATGACTATTAATACTAGTCATGCTAATATTGCTGGTGATATTACTAATGATATTCTTAATATTCTTGATATTACTGATTCTCTTTATACTAATGATACTCTTGATACTATTGATATTTATTATACTCGTGGTAAGTTAATTCCTATTGCTATAACTATTTTAGTTATTTTAATATAGCTATTGATTATTAGTTAGAATTATAGTATAAATAAATTATAATATATTTGGAGTATTATATTTAATTATTATATTTGTCGTGTTGTTCAGTAGAGTAATATTGCTACTGATAATAATATTAATCTTAAACTTATAAGTGTTATGGTAAATTTTGATAATGTTACTAGTAATGTTCAATCTAAGCCTAGAAAGAAAACTATGGCTGAAAGTTTAGAAGAAGCTAAACAAGAAGGTAAACTTGTTGTTCCTGAAGAAGATACACAAGTTAATGCTGTTGTTAGTAGTGAAACTGTTCAGACTAAGAATAAAGCTAGGAAGAAGAAACAAAGTAAAGTTCGTAAACAGGAAGAACAAACTACTGTTGTTAGTCAAGCTAATGAAGATAATGATTTTAAAGATGCTAAGACTGATAAACGTGGTGTTCCTGTTGGAATTAATGTTCCTCAACATATTCTTGATGTAGTTTGTATTGTTAAATTCAATGCTGCATTTAGACGCCATACTTCTCTTAATATTCTTCATACTCTTGAAGATGATGGAAGAATATATAACTCTAAAGGTGCTTATGTTGACTTCTTATGGAATAAGTTTAGAGTTACCGCTGATGGTGGACTTCGTAGAGAATATAGATATACAGATGATTTATTCATTGATGCTTTAGTTAAAGCTCATGCTGATGTTGCTAGTGATAGCCAGCGAGTTATTGGTATTATGATTGATACTGAAACTGAACTTCATAAAAAGAATAAAGATTCTGAAGCTAGCTAAGTTTGTAGTATAGACTCCCCGTAGAGGATGGATAGTGCTGTTGAGCTTATTAAAGCTAATTCTCATGTTCTTGCCATTTTTATCCATTTTGTTTATTGGGTTTGTTATAGTTAACTAGTTGATGATAATCATCCTCTACTCGGAGTTTATTTTATATATAAAGATATGGAAAGAACTGATATTTATTTTGTTGAAGATGATACATATTTCAATAATAATGTTGAAGGTATTGAAATTCATGCAGAATGTCTAAGTCAAGATTTTGACGATATTGCTTGGGAACCAATAATTGATGATAGTCCTATTGTTGACCCTGAAAATGATGTTTTTGGTTATTATGATTAAATAAATAAAATTATGGAAAATATTAATATTGAAGTTATTCTTGATGAAGTTTTTGGTAAATCTTGGGATAGTATTACTTGTTATACCTGTAAATATAAAGAAGATTGCGAACTTATTAATAAATTCATTAATGATATTAAAGATAAAGGTTTATCTCCAGACCAATATGTTAGAGGTTTAGCTTTATTTATATATGTTCTTAAAGAACAAAAATATCTTAATGATTTTGGTAAGACTCAAGAAGATATTATTAAATGTGCTACTCAAGATGGATTTGAACTTGATTGGCTTATTAATCGTTGGAATAGTATAATTGAAGATAAGGATATTCTTAAACCTATTATTGCTGTTTTTCCTAAATATGCTAAAGATATGATTATTAATATTGTTGACGCTATTACTGAAATTAAACATTTGATTGCTCAATATATTATTGATATTTCTAATGCAGAATATAAGGAAATGATTAAAATGATTAATCAATCTGTTGATAATAATAAACAAGAGAATAAGTTTAAGAATTTTAGCGATGATGAAATTTATGCTGAACTTAAACGTAGAAAAGCAAATAAATCTGCTAAATGTCTGTGAAGATAGTAGTATTATTTCACTTGCTGATGATGGAGGAATTGAACTCCGAAACTATGATATTGTTATTATCCGTTTTAATTTCTAAAATTGTAGGTTTTGTAATAGTACGGTCTGTGAAGATAGTGCTATTAATATTTATCATAGTCCAAGTGTTATATGTCATATTTGATTTGGTGTTAATGATGTTATTATTGATTGTGAAATTAGTAATAATAATGTCTGTGTAAAACATTTCGTTTTATATGATTTCGTATTTGTAGTTTTGCCTAGCATTGTCTGTGAAGATAGTGCTAGGCTTTTTAGTATGTATATTATTAACTTTAAATATATAATTAAAATGGATAATTATGATTCTTTTATTTTTGATGGTCTATTAGATAGATACATTGAAGAACAAGCTAAGTTTAAAAAAGGACAAGTAGTTTATATGGAATATACTTATCAATATCATAATCAAACTAAGCTTGGTGTTTGTGTTGGTATTGTAACTGAAGTTGGAATTACTAAAATCGAACGTACAGTAGGTAATAATAAATATATTAATTATCCTATTGTATATGCTGTAACTCATGCTAAAGGTGTTAGTCGTTGTGTTAGTGAATGTAAACTTGGTTCTGTATCTGAACATATTCTTAAAGAACGTCTTAAACGTGATGGTAAGAATAATGAACAGAATAATGAGGCTGCTACAAATGACTAGCTATTTACGCTCATGGTACATTCACAGATACGGTTTTTTTGCTCTCTGTTGAATTTTTATATATAATCTGATTAATCTATCACGATTAATATTGAGTTCAATACAGGGCAAAAGAACTAGCTAATAAATGTTAAACTAAAAATTTAATACAGTTTTATTATGAATTATATTACTTATAAACAAATTGATGGTACTATTACATCTGGATTTAAAGTTAAACTTTATGATATAGTTACTTTGAATACTGGTTATTGGAAAGATAAACTTGCTATTGTTCTATATATTAATGAGGATAAAAAACAAATTAAAGTTTGTATTATTGAATGTGGTATGAACTTAACTCTTAAAGTTAAAGATGTTCAATTTGTTAATCATAATAATAGAACTGCTGCTCGTTCTTATATTGATTTATGTAATAAACTATCTAAAGCCTTTCGTGATAAATATACTGATAAACAGTATATAAAAGATAATTGGTTTACTGATAAGTTTATTATTAATGATATAACTGCTGATACTATTGCTAAAGGTATTGGTCAATATATTACTAATACTGATAGTGATAGATATTCTGTTAGTGCTATTATGTGGCTTAGTGATATTAAAGATTATATAGATGCTTTACTTAAATATGGTGATTTTGATTTTGTTGCTAAAGCATTTAAAATCTATAATATTACTGATACTAGATTTGAACTTATTCGTAAACTTTATCATTATTTTTATGATTGAAAATGTTTCTCATTTTATACTTGGTATGATATTTGGTTTATCTGTATATCTTTTTATAAGAATTAGCATTGTTAGTAAAAAACTAGATAGACTTATTAGAGATATTAATGATACTCAAAATTGGATTAGAAAGATTCAAATTGATATTTGCGATATTAATAAACAATGGGAAGTTAAAAGAGATAGAGATAGAAATAGACTAGATAGAATTGAAGATAGGATTGGTAAACTTGCTAGTGATTTTAATGATATTATTAGAAAGAAAGTTTAATGACTAGCTTACTTCCATCCTCTACGGGGGGTCGCCACGGAGCGTAGCGTAGTGGCTCTACTAATCTAACTATTATTGAATTTATTATAGTTTTAACTATTAAATATAATTGTTTTATTAATCTTTAAAAATGTAAAGTACTTATGAAAAAGTATGATGAAGTTTCTGTTGTTCGTCAACTTAATAATGTTGGCGCTGTTATTGGAATCAATTCTGTTAGTAAAGTTATTAAAGTAGCTAAGAATAGTTCTATTGGCAATGGAACTAGTGGTAAGATTGATTTTCTTTCTCATTATTGTGGTTATCATGTTGAGATTGTTGATGTTATTCAACAACAAAAAGAACGTGATGAAGAAATTGCTGCTAAGAAAGCTGCTAAAAAGGCTGCTCGTAAAGCTAAATTTGCAGAGGATAATACTTTTAAAGGTATTACTCGTGCTGTTGATAAACGTATGCGTACTATTAAAAGAAAGTAGTATGCTATGGTTAGCTTTAAATTCTCATTTGGAGTTGTAGGTAAATCCAAAGAGAAAGGAATAGTCAATAAATATGTTATTATAGTTGCTAAATGTGAAGGTATTATTAGATATATTGATGGTACTTATAAAGTAGAATACAATGGCAAACTATATAGCATTACAGGTGAAAGTTACAGAACTAAAGGAAAGAAAGTTGTTTATGCTCGTCGATTAGATGAATATAATCATAGAATTAAAATTATAAGAGATAGTGAAAATAGAAAAACTGTTGATACTAGATTTTATATTCCTTTTGCTGCTGGACTTATAGCTAAAGGTAAAATTGTTAAAATGCCTTTTGCTAAGGAATTGTTTCATATTACTACGTGTTATAATCGTGGTGATAGTGAATCTACTATTTTAGCTTTTCAAGAATGGAAAGAATATGAAGATAAAGTTAAAAATAATCTTATTGATGTAAACAACGAATTGTAATGATTGGTAATCTTAATATTGCTAATAGTAATAGAAAAGATACTAACATTAAGTTTACTAAAGACCAAGAAATAGCTGTGCATGAACTTATTGAGTTTCTTGCACAGCCTTGGGATGAGAAGAAATATATTAATGCTCTTTGTGGTGCTGGAGGTACAGGTAAAACATTTGTTATTAAATATGTTATTAATAATTGCAAATGGTCTGGTGGTGTTATAGGCTGTGCTGCTCCTACACATAAAGCTTGTAGAGTTCTTAGTAATTCTATTGGTGGAAAAGAAGTTAATACTATTCAATCATTATTTGGTTTTAGACTTGATGTTAATATTGAAAATTTTGACCCTGAAAATCCTGCCTTTAATCCTGTTGGAAAAGATAAACTAGATGGTCTTAAAGTTTTAATTATTGATGAAGCTTCTATGCTTAATGCTAAACTTGTTAAGTATATTAGTAATAAATGTAAGAAACTTCAGATTAAAGTTATAATGCTTGGTGATTCTAGTCAGCTTCCACCTGTTAATGAGAAAACTAGTCAAGCTTTTCTTATTGCTAGTAATACTTATTATCTTAAAGAAGTTGTACGACAAGGAGATAATAATCCTATTAGTAAACTTCTTAAACTTCTTCGAGAAGATATAGATAATAAGAATGGATGGAGATTTCTTGATTATATATCTAAAAATAGACAAGATTATAATGAAGAAACTAAAGGATTTTATGTTTGTGGTCAAACTGAATTTTCTGATTTAATTGATACTTGTTTTAATGATGAAGAATATACTAAAAATATTGATTTGTATCGTATTATAGCTTATACTAATAGTCGTGTTGCACAATGGAATAACCATGTAAGACATATGATTATTCAAGATGCTGATAAAAGTCTTATTACTCGTAATGATTTAATAATGAGTTATACTACTGTTGTTAATGTTTTTAATGATATTATTATAAACAATAGTGAAGAATATATTGTTAAAGATATTGTTGATACAATTGATAATGATTATGAGTTTAAAGGATTTCTTATTAAGTTTCAAGCTATTCATGGTGGTGCTATAACTCAACCTTTATTTGTTATTGACCATTATGATAACTATACATTTCAAATGTATTATAAGAAGTTGACTAGTCTTATTGATGATGCTAAAAAAGCTAGTAGTTCTGAACGTGGAAGTAAATGGAAACAGTATTTTGATTTTAAACGTAAATATCTTATCGCTTCTAATATTACGAATAGTAATGGTAAGATTTTATTTAGTAGAGATTTAGATTATGGTTTTGCAATTACTTCTCATAGAGCACAAGGTTCTACTTATAAAAATGTTTTTGTAGACGTTAATGATATGATTTATGATAAATATGGTCATCCTTATACTAATAGAGATGAAATGCTTCGTAGATTATATGTTGCTTGTTCTCGCGCTAGTAATCAATTAGTATTATCTTATGGCAAGTAAAACTGTTGATGAATATCCTGATTGTGAACAATGTCCAAATCGTATATTTAATACAGGTAAATATATACAAGGTGGTAGAGGAAGTATTCATGGAGATATTGTTTTCCTATTTCCTAGAGGTGATAGAGTTTATTGTGATGATTATCAATTATTCACTGATATTGGTAATCTTTACGATGAATACTCTGGACGAAATAACACTGAAGATGTATATATGACTTATAGTATTAAATGTGCTTGTTCTAATGATTATAATACTTATCTTACTGCTGTTTATAAATGTCGTAATATTCTATGGAAAGAATTAGCTAGAATTAATTACAAATATCTATTTGTATTTGGTGATGCTTATCGTAGTATTAGTGATAATCCAATTCCTAGATTTATGGCTACTGGTGGTAAGTATATATTTAATAATTATTCTCCTCTTATTAAATTTAAAGATGATAATCTTTATCATATATTTAAACAGCGTTTTGCTGATGATGTTAATTGGGTTAATCAAAATAGAAATAATTATGGTATAGTATAAATGATTAATTGTATAGCTTATGATGTTGAAGTTTTAAGAAATTTCTTTTCTATTACTTTTGTTAGTATTAATAGTTATCTTAAAGTATTTAAAGATTGTGTTAATGCTGATAATAAAGCTATTCCTTTAGTTCAAAAACTATCTGTTGAAGAAATTAAAGCTCGTCTTAAAACTGTTGAAAAACATAGTTTTTATATAACAGATACAGATGATAGTCAATTACTTTCTATGATAGGTTATATTAATAAGACTAGATGTTATAAAGATTCTAATAGAAATATTATTCGTACTGACTTGTATGGATTTAATAATTTCAATTATGATAATCTTATGATTGCTGCTTTACTTAGTTTTTATATGCGTACGAATAGTACGAAAGAACTTATTAATAAGTTATATGAAACTAGTAAAACTATTATTTCTAGTCAAGATGATAAAGATAAATTTAAAACTGATTTTTATCTCAATAGTCTTAGAAAATATAAACTACCATTTACAGGTATTGATGTAATGCGTATATTTGCTCTTAATAAAGCAAGTGTAGTTGTAGATAGTAAAACAGGTGAACGTAAACCTGTTCCTAAAGGTTTAAAGCAAACTTCTATTAATCTTCAATGGTATGAACTTCTAGAATATGAACTTCCTGATATTGATGAAGAAGAAGCTGAACTATATAATGAAATTCCTAGTCTTAAAGGAATGAATGCTAAACAGCTTAATAAACTAGTAGATAAATGGGATAGATTTATTCTTGATAAGTATATTGAGCCTATGATGTATTATAATCTTAATGATGTTTTCATTGTAGCTGAAATAGTTCGTCTTTATCCAGAAGAAATTAAATCTCGTTATGCTATTAGTAAAGCTTATGATGTAGATGTTCTTAATTCTAGTCGTAGTAAAACTGCTGATATTCTTTTTGAGAAATTTTATAGTAAGTTTAGTGGTCTTGCTCCCGAACAATGGAAAGGTAAGAAAACTGAAAGAACTGCTATGAGTTTTAAAAAAGTTATTTTTCCTTTTATTAAATTCAAAACTAAAGAACTTCAAGATTTACTTGATAAACTATATAAAACTACTATTTATAGAGTTAATAAAGATGCTTTTAGTGAGAACGTTAAAATTGGAGATATAACTTATACTCTTGCAACTGGAGGTTTACATAGTCAAGATGTTCCTATGGAGTTATATTCAACTACTCCTTATGGTGATTACTTAACTCCATCCTCCACGGGGGGTAAACCTTTTACCATTTATCATTTTGATGTTGCTAGTTTTTATCCTAGTATAATAGGTGTTCATAAAGTTGCTCCTTCTCATATTGATACAAATGCTTTTTGTAATTTAATTAGTTGGATGAAACAAAAACGTGTTGATGTGAAACATAGTGAAGAAGAATACATAGATGGTATTGCTAAAGATATTCTTGCTTTAGTTTTAAAGATTGTCATAAATAGTATTTATGGTAAACTTGGATTTGAAAAAGGAGATTTATATGACCGTCTTGCTGTTCTTAAAGTTACTGTTAATGGACAACTTATGCTTCTTATGTTATGCGAAGCTCTTGAACTAGATAATATTCATATTATTAGTGCAAATACTGATGGTATTATGGTTAAAGTTTATATTGACCAAGAAGATAAATTTAAAGAAATTACTACTTGGTGGCAAGATATTACTGGTATGCAAGCTGATAGCGATGTTGTTCATAGTCTTATAGCTCGTGATGTTAATAATTATATTACTCAATTTAGGTCTAAAGGTAAGCTTAAAATTGAATCTAAAGGTGCTCTTAATCCTATGATGTATTCTTTAGATTTAACTAAAGGTTATTCTATGCCTATTGTTGCTCAAGCTATTGAAAACTATTTTCTTAAGAATAAACCTGTAATGGATACTCTTCAAGAAGCTACTAATATTCTTGACTTTTGTCTTACTCAAAATGTAGGTAAACAATTTCATGTAGAAGAAACTAAAATTGAAAATGGACAAGTTACTCATGTTGTTTGTCAAAGATATGTTAGGTTTTATGTTTCTAATAGAGGCTATATTATTGAAAAAGTTCATAATGAAAATGGTTCTCGTAGTAGAATGGCAGCTGGTTCTGTTGTGACAGTTATTAATAGTCTTGATGATAAAGATATTTCTCTTAGAGATATTAATTTTAAATTTTATTATCAAGAAGCTATGAAGATTATTAATCCTATCAAACTTAAGATTTCTCCTAAAGGTAAAGGTAAAAGTAAAATTAAAAAATATAGTGGTATGTATAATCCTATTTTTAATGAAGATGATTTTGGATGAGAAATATAGTTGAAGAAACTTATGATAGACTAATTAATAAATGGGGTTCTAAAGATTATAAAGGTGTTGGAACTATCCATTGTGTTCAACCTCTTGATTATTCTGAAATTATAAGTAGAGTTATTACTCTGATGAGGAATAAGAATGATAATATTAAAATACTTATTGTTACAGATAATTGGAAAAGAAGAACTGAAATTATTGATGGTCTTAAAAATCATAATATAAATATAGATACTATTAATATTCTTACTCATATTTATGTTAATAGTAGATATAATTATAGTTATGATATTTCTATTGTTGTTGGAGTTAATGAATGGAATCTTTCTTGTAATACAGTTTTTAATCATGCTAGATTTAAACTTATGATTATAACTAAAGATACTATTGATACTGCCAAACTAAAAGAAATTTATACTAATATTCCTCCTATTAATAATAATATAAGTTCTAGTGATATTAATGCTATGCGGGCTTTACTCCCCGTAGAGGAACACAGAGAGCCAATTTTGTTTGTTAATCAAGATGATATTACTAATTATGATAAATATACTGAATTTATTACTCAAACTATTCAAGTATTTGGTAATCTTGATAATATTAAATGTGCTCGAAATGGTACTCAAGATGGACGTAGTGCTATTCAATATATTACAGAAATAGCTGAATATAATGGATGGAGTGCTGATATGGATATGACTAATCCTTTTAGTAAACAAATTGATGAATGTTATAATCCTCTTGTTCTTGCTGAACGAGTTAAGACTTTTTATAATATTGTTCGTGAACGTATGCTTATATGTTCTGATAATGTTTGTAAGCTAGAAAGAATAGTTGAAATTATTAAAGATAATCCTGACAAACGATTTCTTATTATTAGCAAGAGAGGTGAATATGCTGCTACTGTAACTAAATATATTAATGATAAATTAGGTGAAATTTGTGGTGATTATCATGATAAAATTGAGGATAAAGTTCTAGTTGATGATAATGGTATTCCTGTTTTGTACAAGTCTGGAAGCAAGAAAGGGACTGCTCGTATAATCAAATCTAAGGCTATTTCCACGCTGAATTTAAAGGCTTTTAATGATGGCTTATTAAGAGTATTATCTATAAAAAATAATTCAACTGACAGCCTAGAAACAAGCGTAGACGAATGGATTTTAACCTCACCTTTATGTGATACCATAGATGAACTTATTTATCGTTATAATAATGTTAATTGTAGTCAATCAAAACTTAAAGTACATAAACTTTATATAGCTGGTACTATTGAGGAAGCAAGTCTTAAAAAGGAAAAGTTATCAGGTAACCATGAAGTTATATATAATGTTAATTCTGATATTAGTGCTCAAAATTTTGATGATATTATTTGCTAGTATAAATATAATAGTTACATTTGTTGTGTAATCAAAATCGCTCTTTGATAGAATGGACGAAGATAAAGAAGTTAAAGTTAATGATACTACTGTTACTGTTAGTAATAGTGGTATTGAAAAACAACATGGTGTTCAACATTCTGTTGCTCCATATCAGCTTAATTATATGAGTGAAGCTGAAATTGCAAGTCTTGAAGTATTTATCAAACGTGTTATGCGTAGTGATAAATGTGGTATTAAGTCTGTTGAAGATGGTCTTGCTATTGCAATGAGAGCTAAAGACCTTAGACTTCCATTTTCTACTTGCATTGAACATATTCATGTAGTTCAAGGTAAAACAGGTGTTGATGTTCACATTATTAAGGCATTACTTGTCAAAGGCAGCGTGAGTTGGGAAAAAGTAGATAATTATCGCGCTCTGTACGAATATACAGATGGCTTTAATGCTTATGATGAAGATAAACTTCCATCTGACTGTATTAAGTGTCTTACTCCCAAAGAGGCACAAACTAAAAATGCAGAAGATAAAGACCATGAACATATATATGTTTATCCTGTTAAATATTATAAAGATTATAATGGTAATGTATATAAAGAATATCAACTTAATGGTAAGTTTGAAATAGCTACTAATACTAATGAAGCTAAACAAATTGCTTCTACTGGTAAAGTTCCTGTTTATAGAATACCTGCTGTTCCTATTGATTATATTACTAGTTATTGTTTTTATCGTAAAATTGGAGAACGTAATATGGTTGCTACTGGTGAGTTTACTTATAAAGATGCTATTGTTGCTGGATGTTTTGAAAAAGATACTTATAAGAAATATCCTAAAATAATGATAAGTCATAGAGCATTTGTTTATGGTGCTCGTGAAATTGCTAATGATTTAGTTATGGGCTGTTTAAGCACAGAAGAATTAAAGACTATGCAAGGTATTGATTTAAGTAATGAAGATATTATTGATATTACTGATATTCAATAACATAAACAAACTAGAGAAATTATTATTATTAAACAAAACAGTCGTATGACTGATATTATTCACTTTTAAATTACAAGAATTATGAAAGACTTTAAGAAAGGTTTGAGTTTTGGTATGGGTATTGTTAATGCTGGTCAAAGAGCAGTTAGTGAAGAACCTGAATTGGTAGTTGTTTCTACTCCCGGTAGTTTCCGTATGACTGCCCAAGTTTCTAAAGCTCTCGGCATTGCTCATGGTGAATATGTAATGTTCATTAATAACTGTGCAAATATTGATAATGCTATTATCAATAAAGTACCCGAAGTTGTTGCTTTCTGTGAAGAACAAGGTTTGGATATTGAATCTCCCGAAGCTGCTATGGCTGTTCATGCTGAATTTGATATTTGGGCTTTGGCTAAAGGTATTGCTGAATTAGACAAGAATGGTAATCCTTGTACTACTCGTGTTCGTATGACTAAGAATGATAAGATTAAGTATGTTAATACTTATTTCCAAGAAACTCTTGAAGGTGCTTTATCTTCTTCTAATGAAGAACTGAAAGCTGCTCTTGGTCGTGAAGGTATTACCGAAGATGAACAAAAAGAACTTTTGGTTAGCTGTATTCAAGGTGATGAAGTTGTTAAAGTTAAAGGTTCTAAATGTGCTAATACTGCTGCTTTGTCTGGTATTGGTGTAACTCTTAACTTTACTGATTCTAATGTTTGGAAACAGTTGAAAGCTAATATGACTGATGAAGAAGCTACTTCTAAAAATCGTGTTTATACAGTAGATATTGATAACTTGCAAGAAGCTGTTGTTAATAACGGTCATAAAGATATTGTTGTTAAGATTGCAATGCTTACCGAATATAAAGATGAAGAACCTATTCGTATCGGTAAGAAAGCTGAAAAAGAAGAAGAAACTGCTGAATAATCAAATCTTCGTCCTAGAAATATAGTATCTTGAACATAGAGCTGCATTGTTAGTATTTCTAATGGTGCAGCTCTTATTTTATCTAATAATTCTTTTAATTACTTTAATTATGTCGACAGAAAAAGAAATTAAGAATGAAGCTGCTGTTGCAGCAAGTGCTGAACAAACTGCTAATGCAGAAGTACAAACTCCTAAAAAACGTAGAGGTAGAGGTATTAATAACGATTTACGTGATGTAACTCGTAAAAAGTTTGATGAACGTACTGATTGTAATAAAGCTAATGGCTTGTTTATTGGCCATCTTGAAGATGTTAAAGTTGATTGGGCTACACTGAAAGATGATGTTCAAGGTATGCCTTCATTTGCTGGTATGAGTATTCCTTATCTTACATTTACTTTTGCTAGTAATCATGAAAATATCAATGAACGTCGTTATGTAACTCAACGCCTTCTTCCTGCTGAAAGTAATGTTGAAACTATTCCCGGTGGTAAAGGTGCTTGGAAAGTTGATAACATTTTTCGCTTTATGAAACATATATATAATGTATTTGTTCTTAAAGGTCGTGATTTAACAGAAGAAGAAATTGATGCTCTTACTTTGCCTTTTGAAGATTTTGATGAAAATATGCAGTATGTACCTGTTGAAGCTGAGGAAGTTATAACTGGTTATAAGACTGTGTTTGAAAATTATGTTAAGTTACTTAACAATAATGGTAAGCCTGTTTATAATGATGCTAAAGGTAAACCTATTACTATTTGGATGAAGCTTCTTCGTTTCATTAAGAATGATGGTAAATGGCGTGCTGTTGTTGGAAGTAAATCTTCATTTGGTGATTTAGGATTTCCTACATTTATCAATGATGGAGTTATTGAACTTTATAAAGAACAATCTGCTCCTAGTTTGCATATTGACCCTTATAAAGAAAGTATTGTTTATCAGAAATCTGCCGAACAAGCTAAACAGCCAAATGTTGCTATGCCCGGTGTTGGTGTAATGCCTGGTGTTCAAACTGCTACTCCTATAAATTCTGTTAGTGGATTTAATGGCGGTGGAGATTTTAGTCCATTTGGCGGTGGTAATGATGCTGCTGGTGCTTTTGTTAATCCAACAGAAGATTTGCCATTTTAAAAAATTAAAGTTAGTTAAATAGTTGTATGTAAGAGGATTGGGTACTATTTTAGTACCTAGTCCTCTTTTTTTATATGTTCACGATAAAGGTCAAATTAGAAATATTATGAAAAGAAATATTAGTAATACTATTTTAACTAAAGATTATATTTTCTCTAAAGTTAGTCAAATTACTATTTTTAGCACTTATATTGGAATTAGTGTTGAAGATATACAACATTGTATAGATACAGGAGAATTTATATCTAGTCCTTTTCGTGAAGATACTCATCCTAGTTTCGGTTTTAGATATGATAATAGGAATAAACTTAAAGGAAGAGATTTTGCTGGATATTGGTGGGGAGATTGTATAGATGCTGCTGCAACTGTACTCTCTGAAATTGTTCATAAGCAAATTGATATTTCTATTAAAAGTCAATTTCTATTTGTTCTTAAACATATTGCTTATACTTTTAGAAATATTATTTATGGACAAGATAAAGATGAAAACAACGATTATAATATTGCTAGGGCTATTAGTAATGTACGTAATCATAAACCTATTATTGAACTTGTTACTCGTCCGTGGAATAATTTAGATGCTAAGTATTGGGGACAATTTGGTGTTAATCTTAATTTTCTTAATACTCATTTTGTTTATCCTGTTGACCAATTTTATATTAATCGTTCAACTAATCCTATTCCTAAATATTTTTACGATAAAGATAAAACAGATTTATGTTATGGTTACGTTCTTGGACAAGATAAAAGAGGAATAGTTAATGTTAAACTGTATTTTCCAAATAGGAATAAGAAAACTGAAGTTAAGTTTATAACTAATAGTAATACTATTGAAGGAGTTATTAATCTTGAATTAGATAATTATGACGTTATTATTATAACTAAATCTACTAAAGATAGATTAAGTCTTGAATGTTATCTAAAAAGTATTAATCATTCCATCCTCTACGGGGGGTCTACCCTTGAGTCTAAGGCTATTGGTGTTGTGAATATTCCACATGAAACTTATAAACTTCGTCAAATTGAATATGATTGGCTTCGTAGTAAACTTAATCGAAATGGTTTTCTTATTAGTCTTATGGATAATGATAGAACTGGTCTTATGGAAGCTGTAATTCTTAAGAATGATTATGATATTATACCTATTATTATTCCTAAAGAACTTGGTGTTAAAGATTTTGCGGAATTGAGAAGTAGTTATTCTATAAATGTTATTAATGAATTAACTCAACAAGTTGTTAAATATATAGAAGATAATTATGGAGAAGAAACTGAATTTACTTGGGATACGGAAGAAAGTAATACTTTGCCATACTAAAAGTTTAGCTGGTGTTACATATACTGTTATGCGTCCAATTACTGAAGAAGATGAACAAAATCTTGATAAATGGGAATATCTTAATATAGATGGTAAACGTATTGATAAAAAAGATATTTATTGTTATGGAGAAATTAATCTATCTTCTAATGATGACGTTGAATATATCAAAAAGTTTAGCTTACTTGATACTGATAATGGTGGAACTATTCATAGTAATTTTAATTATCAAGAAGGTTATGCTCTTATTGAAGGAATAGCTAAAACTTATCCTACATTTGATATTATTGAATGGTTTAAATATAATCATTGTCTTATAGGTAAACCAACTCGTATTATTATTTATAAATGTAATAAAGAAAATCTATGATAATAAAAGGATATGAAGAAAAGCTAGATGATAGAGATATTAGATATATTAATTATGTTATTGATAAATCTACAATGGCTGATGCAATTGAATCTTATATTAAAGATTTAGATTGTACTACTATTTATCCTGATGGTTCTCGTCCTAGACAAACTATTAATTATGGTTATCGTATTACTCTTTCTAGTATTGAATATATTCTTGATAAACTTTATCTTGTTCTAGAACATCATCCAGAAAAAGCTCAAAGTTATATTGATTATCGTAATAGTATTATTAAAAGAATTATTGATATACATGAAAAAAATCTTGATTTCGAGAGAAGAAACTCAATACGATATTATAGTAAAGAACCAAGGAAACGCACTAGAAATGCTAGCAGAGTTAATCAATCAAAAGATGTCTTTACAGGTAAACCCATTGATGTTAGCACCGGTACTGCAAAGGCTATTAAGCCTAAAAAGGAAACGATTGCTCAGCGTAAAGCTAAACTTCTAGGTGGTAAAGTTGTTAGTTTTGCATTTAATGGTTTAAAAATAAGTGAACATAATGAATAAACTTTATCGTAGAAATAACAATGGTGCGCCTACTGTTTGGTGGGCTGAACTTGACAGTGGTACTAATAGTATCACTGTTTTTTATGGTCTTGTTCGAGGTAATATTCGTAAAGAAGTTTATGCTGTTACTCAAAAAGATGGTCAAAAAGAACTTGAAAGTAGATATAATGATAAAATTAAACAAGGATATACATATCTTAATGAACTTTGTGATATGCAGGGTTTACCCCCCGTGGAGGATGGAGATAATGATACTCTATTTAATTTTCTAAATACTTATCTATCTAAAGATCTTAGTAATGGAAACAGTAATCTTTTACTTCCAATGCTTGCTAAAACGTATAGTGGTAATGTTTGGAAAAAAGTCAGTTGTATGTATGGTCAGTATAAGATTAATGGTCTACGTTGTATTATTACTGCTTATACTCAAAATGATATGTTTAAACCTGTTAGGCTTCGTTTCCAAAGTCGTGAAGGTCTTACTTGGCATACTCTTGGCTATCTTGAAGATTATTTGCTTGCTACTATTAATACAAATATTATCGACGATATGATTAATGGATTTGCAGCACTTGATGGTGAAGTTTATCTTCCAGGTTATACTGTTAATCAAATTAATCATTTTGTTAAAGATGCTAATTGTGTTGAAAATAAACTTCTTCAGTTTTGGTGTTATGATATTATGATGGAAGGTAATCAAACTCATAGAAATACATATCGTTATCATATTAAAATGCCTACTCTCTTTAATAATATTAAAGAACATTATAATAATAAAGAACGATTGATTATTCTTCCTAGTGGATATATTACTAATGATAATGAAGCTATTGACGCTAGAAATCATTTTATTAATTTAGGATTTGAAGGTCTTATACTTCGTAATACCGAAACTGATTATCAATATGGTAGACGTAGAGCTAATTATATGGAGAAGTTTAAAGATGCTGCTGAGGGAGATTTTATAATTCTTGATATTTATAAAGAAAAGAAACGTGATTTACCTATTCTTCTTTGTAAAAATGATATTAATGATGAAAAATTTGAAACTCGTTTAAGCACTAGTCATATCGTTCAACAGGAAGTTTTATTCGATTCTCAATCTTATATTGGTAGAACTGTTCATATAGAATATGGTGAACGAAGTGGCGTTACTAGAGTTCCATTTCATATTAAAACTGTTGTTATAAATGGAGATACTAGATTATAATGTAATTAAGAATAATAATTTTGATAGAACTAAATCTTATTTTAGTTGTTATTATAAATCTATTATTCTATTTACTGATTATGATGCTAAAAGTTATAATTTTGCTGTTAGATATAATGATAAAACTAAAAGTAATGAACTTTATGTGATTTTGTATAATGATAATAGAATTAATAATAGTGTTCCTATTATTCGAAATGCTAATACTGGATTTAAATTATATATTCCTAATAGAGTTATTAGACTTCTTGATACAAGACTACGTAATGCTTTTGTTATGTCTAAAGATGATTTTAATATTAATGTTAAGTTTGTAGAAGAACGTAATAGTTTTTGTATTATTTATCATATAGATATTGATTAAGGTGAAGCCTAGTACATAATATGGTGTGCTAGGCTTTTCTATTTGTTAGAGGTCTAAAATTATACAGAACACGCTCGTAGACATGATTCTTTTTGCCTGTATTCAATTTTATATATCAGAATGATTAATCTATCACGATAAGATTTGCGTGCTGTGGTGAGCCTTAAAATGCGTCATTCTCACTATGATATTTAACATTAAATTCAGCATCATTATTACTAGTAAATTCCTATTATATTTTTATATTTGTCTTGATAAACAAAAACAAATTATTATGAGTATTAATAAAGTTACTATTGTTGGTATTAAAGGATTTAAAGGAAGTGGTAAAGATACAGTTGCTTCTATGATTAGTTATATCCTTCATGATGGTATTATGAAAGCTAATTATGATACTTGGCTTCTTTATCATAAAAATGATTTTATCGAAAATGATGAAATAATTATTCATTTTGCTGATAAACTTAAAGATGATATTGCTGCATTTTGTAATATTGACCGTAAACTTCTAGATAGACAAGATATTAAAGAAGAAAATTATTATAATTTTAAAACTGGTATTGTTTCTACTAATATTAAAGATGCTACTTATGTTGTGGATAAATGTAATGATGCTATATTAAAATATAATGACTTATCCTCATATCTTGTTTTATATAATAATAATGTTAGTATTAAAATTAGAGTTCTTCTTCAATATTATGGTACTAACATTATTAGAAATCATTTTTGGAGAAAAGCTTTTATTAATTATACTATGAATAAAGCATTTGATGTAAGAAATAGTAAAGGTCAATGTATTATAGCTGATGCTAGATTTGAAAATGACGAATGTGAAGCTATTAAACAATGTGGAGGAATGATAATTAGAGTAGATAGAAAACTTAACAATAATAATAATCATGAAAGTGAACAAATAAAAATTTGTGAAGATGATTATGTTATTGATAATACTGGTACTCTTGTTGGTCTTTTCTATAAAGTTCTTAAATTTGTAACTGATTATATGGTATGAAATTACATCCTATTTTTGGTATAAATGCTCTTGCTAGAGTTTGTATATGTTGTGGTAAAGTTATTGGTTATACTCCACTTGGAAATTCTGTTGAAGAAGATGCTAGTAAGAGTAAACAAATAGCTGAAGCTATTGTATGTAAAGAATGTATAGATAAGCTTGATAGTGAAACTTGCTTTATAGCTTGTGACATGGATAAAGATAATTATATAACTGCTACTTATGATACTTTATGGATTAGAAATAAAGGTCTTAAAGAGTTTTTTAAAGAGCTTGATTCTATACAGCCTATTAATATTATACCTAAAGAACATTTTTATAGTATATTTGGAAATGTAGTTAAAGATTTTTATAATAATCAAGAAAATGAAAATAATTGAACCTAAAGTTGAACTTTGGCAACAAGGAGATGATTCTAAAGCTCATGTTGCTAGATGCGCAAGAGTTTGTTATGGTAGAGAAACAGGTAATGATGAAGCTACTATTAAACGACTTATTAATGATGAACATTGGAGTATGTTTCGTCATGAAACTTATTATATAATAGCTAATGATAGTGATAAAACTTTAGAAACTATTATTATTAATTATGCTAATACTATTGGTTTTAGTTATAATTATAAAAAACATGTTTATTATATAACTGTTAATGGTAATTGGGTTTTAGACCATAAAACACAATTTGGTTATCTATCTAAATATATTGTTCCTATTGAAGATTTTCGTAATACTGAAATAGGATTTCATATGATGAGATATACTTTTTGTGTTGATACACAAATTAGTACTTCTCGTGAATTAAACCGCGTTAGTCCTAATAGTATTGCTGAAAAATCAACTAGATATGTTTATGAAGATGGAAGTATTTGTAGACCTCATTGGATAAGCAAAGAAGAAGCTGAATTATTTAATAATGATAATAATATTACTTTAAATGAAGCTATAAATGCTGATTTAAATGAAGCTATAAATGTTTATCTTAATGGATGTAAAAGAGATTTTGAAGAATATAAAATTCTTGTAGATAAATATAAAATTCGTCGTCAAGATGCTCGTGGTAAACTTCCTTTTGATACTGCTACTAGATGTATTTATACATATTCCGTAAGAGAATGGCGTCATATTATTGATTTACGTTATTATGGTACTACTGGTACTCCTCATCCTAATTGTATTATTATAGCTGGTATGATTAGAAATAATTTAATGGAACTTGGATATGACTTCAGAGATTGATAAACTTAAACACTTTCATGTTGAAAATTATAGTGGTACTAATTTCACTGATGATTTAAATGATGGTGAAGAATTTCTTTATACTACAATTAGAATTAAAGATGACAAAGAAGTAATATTTGTAAACATGCTATTAAAGAACTTAAACTTGCTGGATATGGTAATGGAGAAGGTGGTCCAAATGATTGGATGTATCAACAAGTAATTGAAGCTGTTGCTGTATTTGCTTCTCATGGTAATTCTGGTGGTTCTGCTCCATATTCAATGGGAAGAATGTTCTTGTTTAAAAGGTATTCGTCTTGAAGATGTTACTGTTGAACTTGAAGAAGAAGCATATGAAGAAATGAGACATAATTAATAAATTATTAATTATTTAAATATTAAAGTTATGGGAAGAAGATTTTATGGTTTTAATAACCGTTTTAGAACTACTAAAAATACAGAAGCTGTTGTATTTGAAAATGGTGGATTTGTTGGTAATCTTGGTTTAAGTAAAAAACTACAGAAGAAATATACTGAAGCTATTTATAAATATAGAACTAATACAGGTAAAATTACTGCTAGTGATTATACTCATTTATTTGGTTATTTAAATCCTTATTATCGTTCTGCTTATAATGTATCTAAACGTAGAAAATAATGGCAAATATTTATAATATTACTACTGAACTTGAAGATATATTTCTTGAGTTAGAAGAAAATGGAGGTGAATTAACTCCTGAACTTGAAGAACGTCTTGCTATTACACAAGAAAGTCTTAAATCCAAACTTGATAGTTATCGTAAAGCATATACTGTACTTAATCTTGAAGCTGAATCTTGTAAAAAAGAAGAGCAACGATTAGCTGTTCTTCGTAAAACTAAAGAAAACAATGCTGAAAGACTTAAAGGTGTTATGCTTGATGCTGTTATTGCTTATGGAGATTTAGGTAAATCTGGTAATAAAGTTATTAATCTAGTTGATAGTAAACTCTATACTAAGAATAGTAAATGTGTTGAAATTGATGAAAATCTTAATCAGATATTTATTGATTTAGTTCTTGAACATTTACAATCTCTTTGGGATAACGATATGATTGATAGTAATTTCTCATTTAGTAGAGATGTTATTCTTGAACAAATTAATGATAAATTTACTGAAAGATATCCTGAACAATCTGCTAGACTTAGAGAAGAAACTGGAGGTTATTTTACTCTTGATGATTTAGATTGTATTAAAGTTAAATTTGAAATTGAAAAGCCTATTGGTGATTTAGCTAATAAAATTAATTTTGATTTACTTAATACTTTCTTTAATCATCAACATGAAATGACGAGAAGTAGTAGTATTGATAAAACTACTATGAAGAATATTCTTAATGATGGTAGAGATATTAGTATAGCTAAACTTGTTGAAAATACTAGTCTTATTATTAAATAATTTGGTTATACTCCCCGTAGAGGACAGAATTAAGTTCATCCTCCACGGGGAGTCAACACTACTAATCTTGTTAATTATAGAACTAGAAGAAAAAGTAAAAGAATTAATAAAATGGTATATGGATACTTATGGTGTTAATAAAGACCAAGCTGTTAGAGATATTGAAAGTGTTATATTACGTATAAGTCATAAATAATATGTATAAAGTAAAAGGTAAACCTTGGGCTTATTCTGGTGCTATTGATGTATCAGATTGTGCTACTGCTAAAGAAGTTATGCTTAAAGCTGGACTTAATTTTAATGTAGCTAAATGTGAACTAGTTGGTAAAATGCCTATTAAACTTACTGGAACTGATGAAGAACTTGACCGAATTATTAAAGAACAAAAAGAAGGCGCTCATGTTTTTGGTACTGACATTTATCGTAAGTGTGATAACGCCTTTGCTACCTATCGTACTGATTGCAATATTCCTTTAGGTGTTGTTAAAAGTAAATATACTATTGTACAAAACAATGATGCTTTTAATTTCTTTGATGACGCTATTGGTAAAAATTCTGCTATTTGGCAAACTGCTGGATTTTGGGGAAATGGTGAGAGAATATTTGTAAGTGCTAAACTTCCTAATAATATTCTTGTTAAAGGTGACCCTGTTGAAAATTATCTAGTATTTACTAATACTCATGATGGTAGTGGTGGAGTTAAGATTTTATTTACTCCTATTAGAGTTATTTGTCAAAATACTCTTAATGCTGCTATTCGTACTAGTAATAATTATGTTAGTTTTCGACATACAACTAGTGTTCATAATAAGATTTCTGTTGCACAAGAAATACTTGGAATTAGTAAAATTAAATCTGAAGAATTTGGTCAATATTGTAATTTACTTGCTAATATTAAAGTTACTGATGAAGATGTAATTCAATTTATTGGAGAAAATCTTCTTACTAGTGATGAAATTCAACGTCTAAAAGATACAGGACATACTATTAAAGATATTGCTTATCGTAGTGGTTTAGCTTTAACTGATAGTAAAATAAGTAGTAGAAAAATGAATGTTATTTCTGATACTTATAGTTATTATTTTGATGGTCCAGGTCAAAAAGATATTCTTGGTACAGCTTGGGGTGCGGTTAATGCTATTAGTGGATATTATTCTAATATAGATAATATTGAAGGTACTAAACGATTTGATAGTATTTGTTATGGTGATAAATCAAGAAAAATAGAAAATGCTTTTGCACTTGCAGAAGCTCTTTAATTTAATAATTTAATTATATATGGAAGTAAAAGTATTTAAACTGAAAGAAATTAAACTTCTTAGTGGAGATGTTGTAGATGTAGAACAGTATTGTAATGTTCAACCTATTTTACCTGCTTATGGTAAAGAAGGTGATGCTTGTATGGATATTTATTCTATTCTTTGTGAATATGATGAAGAAAAAGATAGAATTATCTATCATACAGGTTTAGCATTTAATATTGGAAATGATGCTAATGGTGAACCTAATGAAATGTCTTTACGTCCTAGAAGTAATCTTACTAAATCTGACTTTTATATGCCTAATGCTCCTGGTACTCTTGATTGGGGTTATCGTGGAGAACTTCTTATTATTTTTAAGAATCGTACTTCTAGAGATTTAGTTCGTGCTGTATCTACTCTTGTTGAAGTAGTTGATAAACTTAGAGAACATATGCATTTACCTGATAGTATGGTTGGCAATTCTAGACTTAAACTTAATAATGTTAGAACTACAATGACTAACATACTTGCTAAAGTTTCTACTCCACCATATAATTGTGATGGTAAAGATAGATGTTGTCAATTAATTATTAATAGTGCTGAAAGAATTAGTTGGAAAGAAGTTGAATCTATTGAAGAATTAGGAGAAAGTGAACGTGGAAACAAAGGATTTGGAGAAGGAACAGGAGGAGCAGCTAAAGCTTAAAGTTGGTGCTCGTTATATTCATAATAAAACGTCTAATGAATATATAATTATTAGTATTACTAAAATGAAACATCCAGATACAGGTGAATGGATTCCTGCTGTTATTTATAAAGTTGATGGACTTGAACCTTTATGGTGTAGAAGTGTTGAAAGTTTTAAAAGTCATTTTAGTGATGCTAAAGTTGAAGGTAATGAAGTTTATCTATGAAAAAGTTAATCTTGTTTTATTTACCTGATTGCAATGTTAGTAAACTTTTTGAAGAAAGGCTTCATAAAGCTCTTGCACTTACTGAGTTTGCCGGTAGGTTTAATCTTATTAGGTACAATCTATATACTGATACTGGTAGACAAGAAGCGCGTGAAGTTGGTGTTAATGATGCTCCTGCTGCTTACTGTAATGGTTATATTCTACGTGGCATACAAAGTGATTACACTTTTCGGAGGTATCTTCGCAAGCTGTTAGAATAGTCATAGACCTAATTCTTTTGCCCTACATTGAATTTTAATTGTTATTATGATTAATCTATCATGACATGAATATCATTCAATGTGGGGCTTTAAAATAGCTAATTTTATAAATTCTCATTATATTATACGAATACTATGGTTAAAATTGAATTTTATTATAAAAGTGCTGATAAAGATAAAACAGAAGCTATGCGAGAAGCTATTGATATAGCTTTATTTGGTACTAATGTTCAATGTAATTTTAAAAATCTTCCTGACCATCTTATTCTTGAAGATATGATACTTGAAAAGGCTGTTGCCGGTAAGAATATTACTGAATATCCTACTTGTATTATATATCGAGATGATACAGAATATAAACGATATATTAATTCTGTTACTTGGGAAGAACTTCGTAATGATATTAATTATCTTACTGGAGATGAACCTACAAGACAAACAAATAATATATTTGTTGAAGCGTTTATTGATGAACATGATTGTATAACTCGTGCTAAATGTGCTGATGCTATTGCTTGGATGTGGAAATATCAGAATACTAAAGTAGAATATATTCAAACTAATGTTGATAATCTGAATAAGTTTGCTGTTGTAATTAAAGATAGTTGGAGAACTTATGCTACTTATGTATATTCTGATAGTCTTACTACTGAAATGATTAAGAATACTCTTCTTAGAGTTCCTAATACTATTAAAGAAGCTGTTAAAAATAATGCTATTGTGTTATGATACGTATTGATTGTTTTACTAGAGATGGTTGTGATGCTTGTAAAATAGCAATTAAAAATATAACTGAAGCTATTAATGAAGCTAATTGTGATATTACTCTTAATATTCGTAATACAAATCTAGATGATATTCTAAGAAAAGAAATTACTAAATTTCCTACTACTGTTATTACTAAAGTCGATAATGATTATAAAAGAAAAGAATTAGCTCGACTTGAAGGAAGTTTTCCTAATGATTATATTAAAGATATTATTAATAAACTTGAAAAAGAATAAGCTATAACAGTTAAAGAACTTATAAATAAACTTCAACAATTTGATGAAGATAAACTTGTTTTAGTTGAAGATACTGAATATAAAGAATTTCAGGCTATTGATGTTGAACCGGTAGATGATAGATTTGTAATGATTACTACTACGGTTAAATAAATAATTAAATTTTAAAATTATGGCTAAATTTATTAGTGTTAAAATGATTGAAGCTGTTCCTATGACAGCTCGTGAAGCAAATGACAAAGGTCATAGAATTGGTAATCATTCTTTTGAAGAAGATGGTTATGAAGTAACTTATCCTAATGGATATAAATCTTGGAGTCCTGCTAAAGAGTTTGAGAAGGCTTATTATAAACTTGAAGACCCTGCTGGAGATGTTCTTAAAGAAAATGATATTAAGAGATTTATTAGTAATATTGAAAATGTAAAAGTTGGTACTAAAACAACTAATACTACTCTTACTTGTCTTACTGGATTTGAAGTTCATGGTCAAGCAGCTTGTGTAAAACCTGAAAACTTTGATTTAAATGTTGGTTCTAATTATGCTCGAATTAAAGCTGAAGATAAAATTTGGGAAGGTCTTGGATTTGTTCTTCAATGGGCTAAATATGGACTAAAGAAGTAAATAGTATTAATGCTAATGGTTTATATGTTATACTTAAAGCTGGCTCTAATAGAGCTGGCTTTATTAAATTTGATGATTAGCTTGGAACCGCTACGAGTGCTACGCACTCTTCGCTATACTCCCCGTAGAGGATGGAATGGTAGTTGTGCTAGTAATATTAGTATAGTTATTAATGATAATGATTATATTGATTGAATGAATACTAGTCTATTCCATCCTCTACGGGGAGTTGAGCGTAGCGAAGCGGAGCGTTCTACTAATCCTTAAACTTATAGTCGTTGGCATGACTGAAACCTCGGTAGCTAAGCTAGTCTTACTACTGGGGTTTATTTTTATCTTATTGTTAAACTTAAATATATTATAATTATGGTTGCATTTATTGTTCTTCTTGGAATTATATTTGGTGGTGTTAAACTATTAGCAGTTGCTAATAATATTAGTGATAGTGAAGCTATGGATAAGTATAGTGGAAAACTATTTGTTGTTGGTATTATATTTTTTATTATTCTTATGTGTGTTATTGGTAATAATGATGATGGTTTTAATTAAGATAAAAGTAAAGGGCTTGTCTAGGTAGTGATACCATAGGCAAGCCCTTATTTTTTACTAGATTCAAGTCCAGCTTATTCAAATATATCTTTAGCTATATCTTTATAAGGTATAATACTAAGTATATTTTCATCAAGTTTATAATAACTATTATTATTAGGTAAATCAAGAACTCGATTAATACTACGAACAACAGGTATATTACGAACAGCCATAACTTCAAACTTATTCATACCTTTATATCTACCAGTAGTATATTCCTCTGTGAAATCTTCTTCAATAAGGAATCTAGCAGCCATAGCAGTAGTACCAAGTAAGTCATTAATAGTTTGTCCAATAGCAACAGGACTAGACCATAATTTTTTACCTTCAGCATAAGCTCCAAATGGAGTAAATGAAGCAGCTTCAGAAGCAAGACGGTCAGCATGATAAAGCATAAGATTATATATAATACTTTCATCATCATCTCCACCCATACCAGTTATAGCAATCGCGCCAATAATAGCAGCTCCTACATAAAGTAAATCACCTAAATTACGTCTAATATTTGCTTTTTCATGTTCAGGAAGAAGTTCATAATTAAGTTTAAAATTAACAGCAAATGAAAGTAAATTCTTACCATAAGTTTGGAATGCTTTAAGAACATCACTTACATTATTAATTTCTCCTACGTTAGTTTCTTTAAATGGAATAGTCAAATAATCATAAAGACTAGTATAACTACCTTTTTCAATAGTACCTAGAGTTTCATTATAATAACCATTCCAACGATAACGTTTCTTAAAACCCGGATAAAGATGTTTATGATATTGCATAACTATACCACCCAACCAATGTTGTTCAATATTAGCAGAACCAAGTTTATCATAAACACCATGAACTTTTTTATTTACTTCACGAACTTTATCAATAAATTTAGCATATTCTTTAAGAGTAAGTTTGCTATCAGGTTTTATTTGAGCAATTCCATCTTTAAGTTCAAATTGATTATAAATATCTGGAAGTTCAGCAAACTTTTTATCAATATTCTTAATAAGTTCTTTACGTTTAGCTATATATTCTCTTTGTTGTTCTTCATTAAGATAAGTCTTAACAAAATCGAATATAGGATTAGCTTTAAATAGATTATATTTAGCTCGTTTTTTATTATCAGCTTTAGCATCATCCATGAACTTATTGAATTGTTCAAGTAGAGCTTGGTTCTCTCCTCCACGGGGAGTATTTATTACAGACATAAGAGCATCTTGTTCAGCTTTACGATGATACATTTCTTTACTCATTATATCATAACCACCTTTACCATTATCAACAAGTCTATGAGATTTAAGCATAGCAAATAACATAACATTTTGCATATAATGCTCACCAACAGATTGAGGACTAAATAATAATCCACGAACTCTACGAATATTTTCTCTAAGACCTTCAGCAGTACTAACTTCAGTTACTCTATCAAAGTCAACTACATGACTAAGTTTAATAATAGCATCTTGAAGTGTACTACTATTTTCACTATACATATTAGCCATATAACTAACAGTTCCTTTAATCCATTCAGATTTACCAACTTCCCAATCTTTAAGATTAATATATTCACCAGCAGCTCGTTCCATAAATATATTACTAGAACCAGTAAGAACGTTAGCAATACCACCAGTAATATTCATCATCATATATTTACTACCAGCAATATTTTGAGCAAGAGAACCAAGTTTAACTAGATTAGGAGTTTTATTATCTTTATATTGTTCAAATACAAGACGACGAATAAAACTTCTAAGATGTTCACTAGTTCTAGTTTGTTTTTCTTGTTTATATTCAATTTCACCACCAGCACTAGCTTCTCTATTCTCAGTTATACTACCTTTATAATTTATATCATAAGCAGTATTACTAGTAATAATTTGGTCAGCAGTATAAAGAAGATTTTTAACTGTTTTAACAGCATTATATCTATTACTTTCAATTAAGAAACTATTAAATACTTCTTCCCAATTACGATTAAGAATATCATTATGAATTTTATTATTCTTTTCAATAATCTCATCTCTAGCTTTAATAGCAGCAGCTTTACGTTTACTAAATTCCTCATCACTTTCATTAGGTTCTTTAAATTTAGGTATAGTAGGAAGTTGTTGTGTATCTTTATTAGCTAATTGAGATAATCTAGGATTAGGAATATCATAATCTTTATCAAAAGTTAAATCTTCATTATTTCTCCATCCAGTATTATTAGGAACATTAGCAGTCCAACCAAGAAAACTAAGAGCTTGTTCAAAATAATCTTTGACAGTCATATCTTTAGATTTAGGTAAAGCTGGAAGATAACCCATATCAACATATCTCTTATTACTATTAGTAAAACAATACTTTTTCATAAGTTCATTTACTTTATTCATAAGTTCAAGTTGATACTCATTAAGATTAGTATAATTAGGATTATCATATCCTGTTCCTACTTTATACTTATTAACAAAACTACTATATTCTGGATTAATAAGTTCTTCTTTAGGAGTAATATGCATTTGATTAATACGTGGTTCATAATTACCAACAACAGCTGAACCATCATCTTTAATCATTTGCATAGTAGTCCAAATACGAATAGGCTTAATAGTACGAGTATAAGGATCAAAATAATGATTATCTCTATACCATTGTTTATATTCAACACTATCAATACCATATTTGTCAAGAACTTCTTTTTCTTTCATATAATAATATTGAGTAGTAGTTTCTCTAGTTCTTTTTTGAAGAATATTAATTGCAGCAGTTTTATCAATGTCAGTCCATTTATCTAAATCTTTAGGTTTAATAATACCATAAATAGTTCGATTAGGTCTTTCTGCAATAGTTCCATTTTCTTCAACTTGTTCACTAAATACTTCTAACCATTTATCATAATACTTTTTACCTTTAGCAAAAGCTCTATTTTTATCAAGTTCATATTGTTTCCAATTATAAGTAACATCACATTCACTTTCAATAAATTCAGCAACACGTTTTGCTTTAGCTTTATCAGTACTCTTTTCTCCTCTAGTAATTTCATTAAATACTTCAAAACCAGTCTTGAGTTGTTCTAAATCTTCTTGACTAATATCAGCAGTATTAAGAGTTCTAGTAGCATTATCAAAATATTTTTCAAGTATTTTATTAATAGCTTCTCCTACATTAATTTCTTCTTCACTCTTAGATTTATTACCTGTAAGATAATTATAAAAATCAGCACGATAAATTCTTAATTCATCTTCAGCAGAACGAATAATACCAACATAAGGCATACCATTGCCTTTAGTATATTTATATTTTCTAACTGTTTCAGCTTTAATAAGAGCGGCACGTTCTTCAGGTATTTTACGTCCATCAACTACGTTAAATTCATCTTTAGCTTGAAATTCTCTAATAGCAAGATTAAGAACACTATTACCTTTATTAGCGTCTTTAAGTTCTTCAAATGCCCAATTTAAATCTTCTATATCTTTAATATCAAGAATATATCTAGTATTCTTACGAATCCATTCTTTAGCTTCACGATATTCAGGAACTTTCATAAGTTCTTCCATACTAATAAGAAGATTACCATTAGCATCACGTTGACTTTCATATTTACTAATAATAGAAAGTTGTTCTTTAAGTTTAGAATCAAATCCTTCTTTAGCTTGCTTATCATAAAACATTTCTTTAACTTTACGAATATTAGTTTGATAAGCACGAAGTCTTTCAGCTACATTTAAATCATGACCAATTTTTTTATTACCATCTTCATCATAAAGATTAGTAAGACTATCCATTTGAGCGTATATACGTCCAAGTTCTTCATCTTGACTTTGTGTAGTCACATTATCAGTAGCTTGGCTTAGAATATCTCGTATTCTACTATTAAGTCTTTTATATTCAGCAAATTCTTTAGGAATACCATCATCTTCTTTTTTAAGACCAAGAAGACTTCTTTCAAGATTTATAATATAAGTAGAATATTCAATAGTAACATTATTACCATCTTCATCTTGAACAGTGATTGGTTTAAGCTGATGAATAGTAGTCATATCAATAAATTTAGCTTTATTAGATAGAGCAATAAGATGTTCAACACTATTTATACCAAATTTTTGTTCAGCTTCAATAGCAGCATCTCTATATTTCTTCATCTTTTCTTCCCAAACAGGATTATTAGGTTGAATTAATCTACCATCATCATCAATAATACTATCAAGACTAACAGATTTACCATCTTTAGCAGCTCTAGATTTAAGTTCTTTAAGATAATTTCTAAAGTCATTAGATTCTTTAATACCATTAAGACGACCTTCTTCAACAGTACCCATTACATCTTTAAGTATATTCTGCAATACAAAGTTACGATTAGCACGAATATCTTGTATCCAATAATCCATAAATCCAGTATCACCATAAGCATCAAATTCTTTCATAAGACCACTTATATAATTAGGATTAGTAGTGCGTAATTGAATCCATCTTTCAAACCAATCTTTTCTAGCAGAATGTACAGTAGTATTAGAATCAACTTGATTAACTAATTTTTGAATCTTTCTAATATTCTCTTTAGTTTTATCATCAAGATTTGTACTATCAATATCAATTTCGCTAATAAGTTTGTATTTATTCTTAAATGTATTAGCACTAAGAATAACATCTAAGAAACGATTTTGAAGTTGTTCATCTTTAAGAACTTTACCAATAACATCTTTATCGTTAATAGGTTTATCAATACCGTCAATTTTAATAAAACGATTAATATCATTAAGAATATTATTAGCTTCAACATCTATATAATTAGCTATAACTGATAATGAAAATTCAGAATTATCAGAAAGACTACTACTATCAAGATAGTTAATTTCAGCATTATTTAAAGCATTAAGAACATTCTGGGCAGCAGGTTGTCCATGACGAACAGCTCTTGAAATAATTAAACTTGTATTTTTAGCAAATCTACCAATAGGAGTTTGGTCATCAACACTACTATATCTATCTGTATTGCTAGTAACTCTATCTATTTCATTTTCATTAATTTCAATAAATAGTCCAAGTTTATTATCTTCAATATTAGGATATTTAGCTTTATATTGTTTCAAATCATTATTTAAATTAATAGCAGTAGTTCCATTAATGTTAAGATAAAATTTATCATTAATAGTATATATAGTATTATTCTCAAAAGGAGTATTCATAAAAGGTTGAAAATACTCATCAATAATATATTTACTATATAGTTCAGGAACTTCTTTATAACCTTTATTTACAGCTTCATTAATATTATCTTTAATACCATCAATAAATTTATCTCGTTTTTCTTGTTGAGTAAGACCTTCATAAAGAAGAACAGCTAACGGTTTATGAATATTATTATTAGCTATAATACTTGGTTCAATATTATTATAAGTTTCAAATGATTCAAGTCTATCAATAGGATAATAAGCTAAAGTGCCATCATAAGTTCCTTTAATATATAAATTTCTATTAATTCTAATAACATTAACAGCATCTCCATTTCTTATTATTCCTATATTATCAAGATTTTCTTGACCATTAAAAGTAATAATACCATTATGTTTTAAATTATAATTAATTTTATTATTAGTAAGTCTTTTAAATGTATAACTAGGACAATTAAAACTATTATAATTCTTACGAATAAAACCAATTATATCTTCAACATTATCTTTATCAATAAGACCATAACTATTAATACCTTTCATAGCTATATCTCCAATAGCTATTCCATTATCGCTCAATCCTCTAAGGGGAGTATTACTTATAAGTCTACTAATATTTCTAGTTCTAAATTTATGACCTTCAACAATAAAAGCATATTTAACTAAATCAAGAGCTGTAAGTTTAATAAGAGGATTAGGATGATTCCAAGCTCTATCAAACAATCTATGAGCTTCATCATTAGTAATATCACCTTGTATATAATTAATATATTGAATATTTACATTACGACGATTATTTCTTTCATCATTAGCAACTATTTCAATATGTGCAAATACACTTCCATCTTGACTAAAGTTACGTTTAATCCAATCAACTTTTTGAGCAGGAGTAAGTCTAGCAAATACATCAATTTCAGTTTGTATAGGTTCAAATATATTTTTAACTACAACATCATCTGTTTTAATATTAACTAATGTACCACTAACTCGTCCAATTTCTAAAGCTCTAGATTGACCAGTACCATATTCTTTAATAAATTTAGGATGAACAAAATCACCATCAACAATAGTAACAGGTAAATTAAGATAAGAACTACCATTATTACCTACTTCTAGTTTATTAATAAGATAATCTTTATAATCATTATATAACTTTTCAGTCATTATTCCACCTTTAGTCCATTCTGCTATTCTATATACATAATCAATAAATACAGGGTTAGCAGTTTCAAATACTTGTTGAGTAGCTTTAACACTAAGAGCAGTACTCATTTGTAAAAATGCAGCTAAACTAGGATAACTACTTTTAAATATATCAGATTTAATAAATGCATCTATACCACCACTAATATCAGGAAAGACACTCTCTAACAACAAGGTTTGACCCCCCGTAGAGGATGGAGCATAAATATTACTATTTTCAATAACAGTTCTAGCATCTCTAAATACTTTATCACTAGCATAAAAACTTTGTTTAGCACCATATTTATCAGCACTAAGAATATTAAGATTATTACTTATATCCTGTCCGATTGAGTTTAACCGATTGAATTGTGCTAGAACATAAAGGTCAAATAAAGCCTGCTGAACGCCATTCATTTCCCCTCTAAGACGAGATTTATATGCGTCTGATGAAAATATAAGGTCAGGTGATGAAAATGCGTCAGAAACGCTTAAATTGAATAATTTCTTGAAAGTTTCACCATAACTTTTATCAATAGTTTCAATTAGCTTTTTACGTCCAGCAAAATTAACTTTTTCACCAAAACCAAGATTATGAGCAACTTCTCTAATAGCTTCAGTAAGCGGATTCTTAGTACCTTCCGCAAGAACACTATTGGTTTCTTTCCATTTACGAACTAGTATGTCAATAGCAGGTTGCCACATAAATCCAATAGCAGTATCATAATTACTTCCAAAGTCAACAATAGTTTTGAAAGCATTAAACGTATAAGTATTTTCATTATGTATAGCTCCCTCTTTCATAACATCGAGAATATGAGCAGTAGTCTGAGAACTATAAGGATTAATCAAATAGCCATCAACATTCTTATCATCTCCAGACCAACCAAAATTCTTATGAGTAATACGAATATGTTTATTACCAATAGTTTCAACATTTTCTTTACCATATCTATTAACAGCTTCTTGCTCACTAATCACATCAGTAGTGTACATAACTTTAATGCCTTCGCTATGATTAGCTTTAGTAACATTACCAATACTCATAAAAGTATCTCGATTAACACTGATACCTTTAAGTTTAATACCAGAAGTAGCAGCATCAAACCAATCAAGTTGAGTAAAGAAATCACTAGGAGCAACAGTTGTTTTATTAACACCAACTATTTCTGCATAAGTTTCATTAGCTTCTTTGACATTTTCAAAATTAGAAGTAGTAGTATTTTCTTCAAATGCAGCAGGATTATTAAGTATATCAATAAATGATTGAATAATAGCATTAGTTCTAGCAGCCTGACTACTTGTATCCTCCACGGGGAGTTTTAAGTATGATTCGTAAGACTTAAGTCCACCATCATTAGCAATTTTTTCAACAACTTTAAGATTGCCATTATAACCTTCAAGAGTAGCATTAATAGCATCTTCGCTATTTTTTAAAGAAGCTCTAATATTACCTTGTTTATTATAAGTTTTACCAAGAATCTTACGACTAGTTTTATCTACATTATCTTTAACATAATTAATATACCCTACTTCATCTTTAGTATATCTAGCATGAGTAATTTCAGTTGGAACACCTTTAACAAGATTAAATGTTTTAGACATACCATAAACACTATCAACGTCAAAGTCAGAACCAGTTTGAGTAACCCATTCATCAGGAACAACAACAGTACTACCATAAGCATCTGGAAGAAACTCCTTAACATACATAATACATATAGATTGCTTACCTTCAGTAGGAATACGATAACCAATCATAGTACGTAAGCTATTAGGAACTTGTTCAATATTTAATCCTTTAAGTTTACTACTCCATCTAGGAAGTTTAATTTCAGTATAATAAACAGGAGTGCCATCAACTTCTCCAATCTTTTTATATTGAAGTTTACTATCTGTTTGAGTTTGTTTATCAACTTTAAAACCAAAATCAGATAACTGAGCAGCATGCCAACCACTAATAAGTTGCCTAGTAATATTAGTATTAAAATAACTATTAGCAATACTTTCAAGTTTACTATTAATATTAGACAAAAATAAAGGAAGATTATTAAATCCAGCACTATCTAAATCGAAAAACTCAAGAAGAGCTTTTTCAACTCCTTGTTGTTGAGCATTTTCTTTAAATCTATCAAAAAATACAAAACGATTAAGATTTTTAATAGTACCATTAGAATTTAAATCAATATGACCATTACTATCTAATTCAATACCAAGTTCAGCACAAGTTTTTTCAAAACTATTTCTAATATTAGCGACATAGTTACTAAATACTTTATCTTTAAGTTCATTAAGTTCAGTTCGATTAGGAAGATTATCAAGCATTTTCTTCATAATCTGAATAGCAGCTTTATTACTAGTATCAACCATATGTTGAGGAACTTCTTGCTGGCGATAAAGATAATTATAACTAAATAGTTCAGAATTATCAAATACATTATTATCAAATTCTTTAAGAGCTTCATCAGTTAAAACACCATCATTATTCCAAAGTGTCATTCGATTATGTTGTGCAACTTTAACAGTTTCAACAGTATTAATTTGATGAATACCTCTATTAGTCATTATATTATAGACTTTTTCAAGTTCTGTTCCTTTAATAAGTTTAGGAATAAGAACAAACTCAGCGTTCTTTACTTGTCTAGGAACTTCAATACCAACAGTAGTATCATAATATAAATCATAATAGAAATTCTTTTGAATTTGAACTTTATTAGCAAATTTAGTCCAATCAATTTTATCTATTGGAGTATCATCTGTAAGACTTTGAATAAGTCCAGCATATTTATCTAATTCACCAGCAGCAGTAATACGACGAATCCATTCTTCAAGAGTAATATAAGATTGAGCATCATTAGCATTAACTCCACCTTTAAATGGTTCTAGTATTCGTTCTCTATCTTTTTTATCAAGTCCAGCTTTTTTAAGTTGATTATCAAGTCTATCAATAACAACTTTATCAGAAGCTTTAAAAGTATTATAAATAGTAACACCTCTAAATTTATCTTGAAGAACTACTTTTTTACGTTTAGTAACTCCATTAACAGTATAAGGAACAGTAACAGCATTACCTTTGATAGTTATATCATATAAATCAGTAGCTATATCTAAATCATTTTTAGTAAAATCAGTATTACCAAAAGGATTACCACTAGCTTGTACTTCTTTAATACGTTTTAGAATAGCTTGACCATTCTTATAAAAACTTTGGTCACCACCATACATATCGTACATACTATCTCTAACAAGATAATCATTAACTAGAAATTCAGCTAAAGATTCATTATTAATTCTATCATCAATAAATGTACCATATTTATTTTTAAGTTCTTTATAACCATTAGTTATATATTCATTTAACCAATCAGCAACAGCATCTTCAAGAGCAATACGTTGTTCTGCATTAAGAACTACTTGATTATTAACATAGCTAAGTCCACGTGTAGACCCCCCGTAGAGGATGTCAATAGTCTTACCATATCCAATTAGTTCATTAAATGCTCCATTACTATTAGGAGTAATTTTACTAACTAAACGTTTAAAACTAAATACTCTACCAGCTAAAACTTTGTGTCCATCTTTAGTAGTAAATACATTACCTTTTCCATCTTTATGGTATTGATTATAAAAATGTTCAGGTTTATTATTATAAATATCACTAAATTCAAAATCTCCATTAGTTAAAATAGGATTACCATTAGCATTAGTTTTAAACATTACATTAACAGCTTGAGCCATATTAGTAAGTTCTTGAATAACTATATTATAATACTGTTTAAATAATGGATGTTCTCTATTTATAATTTTAGTTCCATCTTCTAGTTGACTACGTAATCCAGCAAGACTATATCTAGGAGCAGTAATAGTAAAGTTTTTAGGAGCATCACTAGGTATAGGAAGTAAATAATTAGCAGTAGGAGTTTCAGAATTATTAATATCAGTCATAAATAATCCCATAGCAGTAATTAAATAATCACCATCACTCATACTACGATATAAGTCATTATTGTTATTATCTAATTCGCTAATACCATTAAGAAGAGAAGTTTTAAACATACTACGAGCATATTCGGTAAGTTTAGGAGTTCCATTTCCAACTCTTCTAAATAATCCATAATTAATTATATTACCATTACTATCTCTATGTTCAAGAAGTAAATTACTATAATCATATTGATGACTAGTAAACTTTTGTTTAGCATAAGCTTCCACCATAGCATTTTGTTCTTCAACAGTAGATTTATCATCATTAATAATTTTAGCAATATTAGTAATAAAACTTCTATTAATAACATCAGAACTTAAATTACCTTCAGGATTACGAGAATTAAGTTCAACAGGAATATAAATAATATCTTTAAAGACATCAGCCATTTGATATATAATAGAAGTATCACCTCTATTAATAAAACTATCAGGCATTTTAGTTCCTTTATCTTTTTTAAGTGCTTCTACATATTTATTATAGTTTTCAACTGTACGATTAATAACATTAGCAAAGTTAATAAGATTATTAGCCATAGCAACACGACCAATCTTAGCAATAGCTAAATTAAAACTAGCTTGATTAATATCTGGAAATATTTCTTTAAAAGCATCATATAAATAAAGATTAGCATGAGGAGTATTTTTATATCTATCATATATACGAAACTTTTCACGAGCAGCAGGAACACGATTAGTAATAATATTATTCTTAACATTATTATAAAAAGTATTCTGTAAAATAGTACGAGAATCAGTATTAGGATTAGTTACACGAGCACGAACATAACTATTACCATTAGAATCAGTTTGAATATAAGTTTCAATTTTAGATATAATAGGTTTATTAAACACCATCATATACTTATTAGCAAATACTTTATTTTTGCTAAGTAAATCATGTAATTGAATCAAACATTCACAATTTGGAACAGTTTCAGATATACGTTTAAGACTAGCTATAAAATTATCTACATTACTAGTATCAACACTAGCATATAATATTTTAGATAAGTAATTAGCATCAGAAAAAGTAACAACTCCTAATTCATTATTAGTGTCAAAAGGATAATTTCCATTATCAAGTTGAGAAGCAGCAGTAAGTTTAGGTAAACTTGCAAGATGATATTTAATAATTTCTTCTACGTGTTTATTAAAATCTTTAACTTCACCAATACTTAAATTCCAAAGTTGAGTCATTAAATCAATACCATTATCTATACTATTTTCATCACCTTCAGTAGAAGTTTCATCAAGATAACCGCCTAATTCTTCATAATCAGTAGTTTGATATAACTCATCTCGTTTAATAAGTTTAGCTACATTTTTATTATTAAAAAGAGCTTCATTAAATTCAGTATTAGTTAATGAACGTAGTAATGCACCATAATTAAAATCTTTAGCATCACCATATTTACGAAGAAATGCTCCAAGACCATTAATTTTAATAGCAGGATTTGGATTATTAATAAAGCTATTAAGTTCATTATTTTTAGCTTCATCACTTCCGGCTAATTTCTTAGCACGTTTAAGTCCAGCATTAATAACAGTTTCATTAGTACGTTTTTTAATTTCATTAAAATTTAATGGAGCACCATTATATAAAAAATTAAAACTAAGTTTATTCATAATATCAGCCATATAAGTAATAGCTGTATCTCTAGCTTTAATTGTACTAAACAATCCACGTTCTTCTTTTTCAGCAACAGAAGCTACATCATCCATATTACGAAGTTTAATAGCTCTAGCTTCAAGAAGAGCATTATAAGCTTGTCTTCCAGAAGTTTTAATATTAATATTTCTATCAGCTATAATCTTCTTAAAGATTGGGTCTTCAACCATAGCTATAAGACTATAATAATCTGCATTATTAGAACCATGTTCTTTAATAATAACATTATTAAGATTATTATATCCTACAAGTTTAATATTTCCACAGCTCATAAGTTTATATTTAAGTTTAAATTCATTAATAGTAATACCTCTATGACTAATGTAAAGTAAAATTTAATTACATCGTCATAGAGGTGGTTTTCTTTCGTTTTAAGCGACTTTTATCTTTGCTCGATTAATTCTACATACAGCTAAAACTGATGCGTCCTGTATCAAGCAAAGTGGCAAATTTGGGCTGTTGTGCTATTGGCAAACGGCTAGTTAATTCAGCCATATTTGACACCATATTATCATCAACACTACTAAACATATCAAGTCCATCATTAAGATTATCATTATTATAATTATAATCTTGACTATTATCTTCATTAGGATTTTCAGTTTGTTCTGTACTAGCAGTTTCTTCTTCAAATTGAAAAGTTCCTTGAATAGCCTCTTGATTACTTTCTTTAGGCATTTTTTTAATAGCTTTATAAGCATCTCTAGCAGCAGCTAATAAACTATCTTCATTAATCTTAATACCTAACATATCAGCAATAACTTCAAGAAGTTTACTAAATAAAGTCTTACGTTTATTAACTTTTCTATTATCATATTTAATTTCATTAAGTGCAGTCATAAGAGCATTACTAGTAATACTTTCAACTAGAAATTCTTCAAGAGCTTCACTTGTATTAAAGTTCTCAAATAGATAAGGTTTAAGTCTTTCTTTAGTAGCATCATCTTGAATATCAAGCCAAGCTTTAAATTTATCATATATAGGCTTAACTAAAGCAAGAGCTTGTTCAGTATTATATTTAGTATAAAGTTGTCTATGTAAACTTTCATGAAGTATAATATTAACAACTCTATAAACTCTTTGACCTGCAATAGCAGAACTATTAAGTTCAATAGTATCTGTATTTTGATGATAAACAGCATTAACTTGATTACCATTATTATCAGTAATACTATCTACAACTTGAATATTCTTAGGTAAAATACCAATCTTTTGAAGAGAATCAATATAATCAATAGCAGTTTGGTCATTAGCAAAATACTTTTTAAGTCCACGAGTTAAATTCTTAGCAGTTATAGCAGATTCAAAAGCATTAAAATTAATAGCATTAAGAGTATCATCTAACATGAACTCTGATAGCTGTTCAGGTATTGCTCCATCCTCCACGGGGGGTCTACCCTCAAGCTCGTATGCAATATCAAGTTTAGAATGAATATCTATTTGCCAATTACCAGCAGTTTCATTAGTATTAGTATTAGCTAATTTAGTTCTAACTAAACCATTACTAATAATAAAATCTTGATAACTATTATAACTATAAGTTTTACCATCAATATTTATAATAGTTTTACCATTTTCACGATAAATATATTTATTAGTTTTATCATTAGTTTTTGTACTATTATTAATAAAATCTTTGCTAATAGCAAATTGAGCATAATTAAACATTTCATCAATAACAGGACGAAGAGCATTATCTAATCCATCAATAGTACTAGCATTAATGCCATAACTTTTTCCTATTTTAAAAGCATTATTAACAATATGAGGAGAATTAATAATAATATTACGTTTATAATTACCAGCATCAGAATTAATAGTAAAAGCATAATCCTTACCATTAAAATGTGCACCTTTAACATAAAAACCTATATTAGTAGGATTAATACTAATTTGAAGTCCAGTATTTCTATCTCCGTTAATAAGTTTATTATTTCCAAATATATCTCCAAGACTTTGTTTAAGTTCACCAAAACTTATTTTTCCACTAATATAATCTCTACAAAGATTATTAACTTCATTTTTAATAGAATTAATAATACGTCGAGCATCACCTTTAAGTAGATTACTATTTAATGGAACTTGTTTACAAAAAGCATATAGAGAAGTACCATCACTACTTGGGATACTAATAACAGGCATACCATTAGTAGTAAGATTTTCAATAATAGTTGGTTTACTTTCTCCATTAAGATATACTTGACCTTGTACAACTACACCAAGTTTGTTAATATTTTCATTATAATTAACTACAGTTTCTTGTATATCATTCCAATCACCGTTAGCTTCATCTATAGTATTTAAAACTCCATATTTAACATTAACTGCTTTAATCTTACCTTTAAAATCACCTTTTACTATTGTAATAGCTTGGTCATAACTATTAAGAAGATTATTAAACCAACGATTAATACTAGCTTCATGACTATTTTCATAAGGCTGATTAAATATGTATTTAGTAAGATTAACAAGATGCCCAGCTAAATCAAAACTTGCAACAGGAGTAGTAAAATCTCTAACTATATCAGGATATTTAGTTTCAAATTCTTTAAATAGATTAACAAGTTCTTCTTGTGTAACTTCTTCTTTAACTGCAAGTTCATATAAATGACCAATAAATTCTTCATCAAATCTGTCACCATCAAGAATACTAATTAAAGCATCTTTAAGTGGAGAAACAACTTGACCATTTTCAGCATGAATATTATATTTCCAACCTTGATTAACCATATCATAATTACCAAACTTATCAATGTTTGGAACTCCTATATAACCAATAATTGTACCATTAGCAAGTATATTAATACGTCTAAGCTTACTATCATATTCAGTTTCTAGATAATCACCTTGTTTAATAGAAGTAAATGCTTTAACATTTTCATTTTCTACTATATATTTAAGATTAACATTATTAGTATGTTCAACTTGAAGTCTTTCAAGACGTTCTTTAGCAATACCATCTACATATTGAACAAATTGTCTAGCATTAAGTTTTTTAATAGTTGATTCATCAGTAGCACGATATTTACCTTGATTATTAGTGCTGGCGTAAAGATAGTTTTTTATTTGATTAAACAAGTAATTTTTAATAATTTTATTACCTGTAATACTATCTATATATTCAACTAATTGACCAATACTAAGATATACTTTACCATTAACAATTTTACCTCTAGTATTACCTTCACTATCAGCACTATTAGCAAAATCATCCATAATAGCTTCTATATTGCGTTCATTACCTGTAATAGTAGCGTAAGTAGCATTAAGTAATAAACGTCTAGTACTATCATCTTGAACAGAACTATATAAACTACCACCTGTAAGACCATCAATAATATTATTAACTATATCACTAGCTTCTGTTTGTTCAAATCCAGCTTGACTAAGTTTATCAATAATAGATTGTCTAGCATTAAGTAAATCACTACTAGTAGACTCATGCCCTAAAGAATCTTCTAAATCAGCTATACTTTCATAAACTAAATCAGTACCTATTTGACCACGTTCAAAATCATCATCTGGAAGATTATTATTAACTTCAGATTTAGGAGTACTAATAGGTTCTTGAGAAATTGGTTGTTCAGTTTGAGATTGAGGTTGTTCAGTATTAGTAGGCTCACTAGGAACCGCTTCGCTTCGCTCCGCTATACTCCCCGTGGAGGATGGAGATGAGTTAGTATCATCTACATCAGTTCCATTAACTTCATTAACATCAGGATTAACAGGAGCAACTTCTTCCTCTTTAGGAGTATTATTAACATCGTTTTCAATTTCTGCAATTTCAGCTAATTGTTCTAATGTAGTTTTAAGATGTTCATTACCTTTAGAGCTTAAATCAAGTGCAGCATAAGCATCTCGAATAATTTTATCTATATTTGGTTTATTACCATTATTAGCATCTTTAATAACAGAATTGACATATTCTTTACCATATTGTTTATAAGCATTACGTAAATCGTCCATAGCTTTATTAACAATCTTTTTACGACTATTATCAAAGAAGTTATTAAGATAAGTTATACGAGATTTAATATTATCATCAGATAAATTAAGTTGATTTTTATTAACCTCAACATTAATCTCAGCATTAACAACTTCTGCTAAATCTTTAAATACTTCATTGTATTGTTTTTGTAATTGAACAGCTGATTGAATATCATTTCTATTTTCTATATCAATAGGAGTATAAAGTTTATTGATAGCATTAATTCTTTCATTTAATTGAGAAATACGTTCTTGCTTAACATTATTATTAATAGCTGCATTATCTTGAATAGTTTTTATATCTCTTTGAATACTATCAAGTATATGTTGATAAATACCATTTTTAGCAGATTGTATGTCAGTATCTTCTATATGATTATTTGTAATATCTTGATTTAAAACATCATTAGCCCAATTAAGAAGATTTTCATAATTTGTTTGACGATTACGAGCATGAACCATTTGAGTAGCTATAATACGTCCAACTTCAAATCCTCCACCAAGTCTATTAACTTTGTTTAAGGTAGTATTATAATCATTTTTAAGATTATTAATTTCAGTTTTAAATCTATTAATAAGTTCTCCACTTTCTTGTTGTTGAATACCAAGTTTGTTAACAATACTATAATTAAATTCTTTACTATTAATAGAACTTTCTAGAAGTTCTAAATTACCAGCATTCATAGAATTAATAATAATATTATCCATATATTCTTTTTCAGCTATACTACGAAGTTCTTCTTCTGTACCGGCAACAATATCAGGATTTACTTGATTACCATTTTCATCAGTTGTAGTTATAAAAGGATTCTTACCATTAGCAATAGAATTAAGTCTTTCTTGATATGCTTGAAATGTAGCAGTACGACCAAGAATTTCATTTTCTCTTTGTTTTTCAGCAGAAGTCCAATCTTTATCAAGTCGCTTATTAATAAATTCTCCAGCTTTATTCATAACTCTACTAAAAACTACACCTCCAAGAGCACCCCAAAATGCTTGTTCCCATAACATAGGGTCTTGAAGATAATCTTTAATAGTTTGTTGAGGAATATCTTTATCAAATACTTTTTTACCATTATACATACCATCTTGACTAGCTATATAGTTAATAGCTTCTTCAATACCTTCTGTCCATTCTGCTCTTATTCCATGAAGTATATCATCGCCAACATCTTTAAGAGTACTTGTAATAGCTTGTTTAGTAGTTTTATTACTTAAAGCATTAGTAATTGCAGCGGCATCATCTATATTACTATTAAACGCAGTATTTAAATTCCTAAGTCTAGCACTACTAGTATTACCACTTAAAGCATTTTTCCATAAGTTCTTTAAACTATATACTTGCCATACATCAAATAGAACATTAGCCCAATCTTCTGTAAAAGTAATATCAGCACTATTTTTAGCTATATCTTTAGCTATATCTTCATCAGACATATCCTTATATTTAGGATTATTATTATAAAACTCTTCTCTTTGTTTATTATTCATATTAGCAAGTTGAGTTTTAGAATAATCTTCAATATCTTGATATGTTTGTCTAGCTTCTTGATAATTTTCTAGATATCTAGAAGGAACTCCAATAGCAACAGCTTCAGCAGCTCTACTAGTAATAGCTCTAGACTTTTGAGTCATATTAATAGTATTAGCTATTTTATTAGCTAATTTATTAAAACGTATAGTTTTACCTGCAAAAGAAACACCTTTAGCAATTGCTGTACTAGGAACCATTAAAGTTAATGAACTGGCTATACTAGGAGCATTACTAGCCCACCAAGCAAAATCACCAATATCAAAAGCTGCATTAGGATTTTCTCTATATATAGCAAGACGTTCATTTATAGATTCTTTAATATTTTCTAATTCTTTAGTAGCTTCAGATTGATAATCATTAAAACTATCGTTGACCATATTATAGAAAGCATCAGCCAAATCAGCAAAACCAATAGCAGTACCAACAGTTATTTCATTACCAATTTGTCCAATCATTCTTAAACCTTGTTCCCAATTACTTTGATTAACAGCACGTTCTTTATCTAGTTTTTCAGGGTCATCAACAGGATTAACATAAACATCATAAGGAGCATATTTGTCTATATCATATTGATTAAGATTGTATGATTGTCCAGCAATACGACTAAATAAACGACTACGACCCTGGTCACTAATAGAAGTGCCAGGGTTGTAATCAACTAAAGTAGGAGGCTGAACAGCCCCCTTTTTAGTTTTAGGATTATATTCAGGATTAGGTGTTTTATTACCACCTTGTAGAAATTTTAATACATCCATATTAATATAGATTATTAGTTAATTCATCATAGTAATATTGAATAACATAAGGATCTGTACTACCACTAAGTTGTGCAAGTTTAGTAGCAACATTTTGTTGAATAGCTTGTACAGCTTGTTCATCTACAGCCATTCCAGCTTTAACAGCAGTAACTGTTTGTTCCCATTGAGATAAATTATCTATAATATCAACAGCACTTTCTTTACTAATCAATCCAATGTTTTGATTATTAGTAGAATTAATTAGATTAAAACCGCCACCATTAGGTACTAATTTAAATTTATCAATTCCAGTAAATGCAACATTATTAGTAAGAGAAATAGGTCTATTAGCATTATAATAATTTTCAACTTTACCTTCTGCTTTCCAAGCAGTATCTTGATTCCAAGATTGAATAACAGCACTATCAATAGCTCCACTACCAACAAGAAGAGTTACAGGTTCTCTTTTAAGTTTACCTTCTGTATCGTAATAGCCAGCAATATTAATTTGAACACCAACATCTCCAGTTTTTGGATCACGAACTATAGTAGGAATGATTTCGTTTTCTTTAGCACTTCTAAGATATGCAGTATAAGCTTTTCTATCTTCAGAAGTCATATTTTCAAATACTCCATTCTCACTAGTAATATAGGCTTCACCTTGAGTTAAATCTATACCACTACGTATAGCCATCATAGCTTGTTCTTCTTTATTCTTTTTATAAGCAGAAAGTTTACTAGCTTCTTCTGGATTAGCATTCATCATAAAATTAATTTCAGCTAATTCAGGAGTTAAAGCACTAATTCCAATAGTAGAAGAAGTTATTTTTCCACCATCAAGAACAGCATCATTTTTAGATTTAAGAGAATCAACATATCCTAATAAACCAACATAAGGTTCTTTATTACCAATTGGTAATTCTGCATGACTTTCTTCACCATTAGAATCAACTCTAACAAATTTATCACCATAACCAAAGAATCTAGTTTTAGCAGCATTTAGAAAATAATTTAAACCTCCTCTAGTGTTTTCAGCTTCTTGAACAGCTTTACCAAAACTATAAATAGATTTATTATAATCTTTTGGTAATTCAGCATATCTATAACCATTACCATCAGAACCAAATCTTATACCAAGACTAGCCGCTTTTTTCTCTCCACCTAAAGCGCTAATAAATGAATTATATACATCATCATTATTAAAGTATTGTCTAATAGCAGAACTATCTCCAAATATCTGATTAACATATTTACTATATGTGTCAGAATATTTATTAGAAGGTAAGTCACTCAAACTAATAATAGAATTATAAGTATCAAATCCATCAATACTATCTTGAGATTTACCAACTTTAAGATTATTAATATATTCTTGATTATCAATAATATCATTAAGATAACTAAGCGCATATGCTCTATCAGTAGGATTGCTAATATTACTCATAATACTATTTCTAATAACATCTGTATCAGCAGTACTTAAATCAATATTAATATCAGGATTATATTTAGTAAGAAGTCCAGCTATTGATTGTCTATTAGTAGTAATTTCAGCTTGAGCTTGTGCAGGCATAAAATTATCAATACGAACAGGAGTACCTTTATAAGTTAAATTATCAATAGCTTGTTTTCTTTGAGCACTACTTCCAGAACCAGCTTGTTTAGATAAAGCTAATTGAGCTTTCCATGCTTCCCCATAAGTAGTATTACTACTTTGATTATAAAAAGTCGCAGCATTATAGAAAGGGTCAATACGTTTAGCAAGATATTGTTCAGGAGTAAGAAGAATACCATTTTTATCTGTTATATCAGGATTACTTCCATTTTGGTCATACTTCCATTTAGCAATCTTATAATCTTGTTCAAGACTAGCTTTAGCACCAGGAGTATTTTCAATAACAGCTTTAACAGCTTCAGCAAGTTTAGCTTTACTTAATCTTTGCCAATCACCTTTAGTATGAGAATAAATCTCTCCTGTAACAGATTTAGTAATATCATCAGTAACTTTACCATTAGCATCAAGCCATCTTGTTTGACTACCACCACCTTGTTCTTTAGCAGCCCATTGAAGTGCTTGATTAAGTATTTGGTTCATAGGAATTTCAGAAACTTCTTTATCAATAGGAGTCCATTTAGTTCCACCAACAACATTACCATTCTTATCAGTTATATCTTGATAGTTATATTTATTAACAGCACGATAATAATTTTTATAATCTTCGGATAAATCATTACGTTTATCAAGATTATTCATATAAGTCTTATAATCTTGTTGAGCACGTAAACGACCAATCATTCCAGGACTAGAAGTTATATCTCCATAAGTACCAACTATATCATCAAGACTAGAATAAGCATTTCCATATTGCATATTCTCTGTAAGAGCATTTCGAACTTTATTAAGTTGTTCTTGACGCCAAGCATCTTCAGCTTCATTTAAATCTAATTGAGCAAGTTGAGCATCAATTTGAGATTTAGTTTGAATAGCTTGTTGATGTCCTTGTTCAAGAGTATTATAAGTTTTAGCTAAAACATTTAAGTCAATAGGATTAACTTGTTGTCTAAAAGTAGGAGTATAAAAGTTTATCGACATGATTGTTTTCCTCCAAGTTTTCTACGTTTACGAATAATAAATTCATCATAATCAACTCCAGCATCTCTCATTATTCTATCATCAACATTAGGAGCAGATGCTCTCATAGCACCAATAGTATTATTTAAAGCTTTACGATTTTCATATCTACTAATCATATCTTGAATACCAGCATTAATTCCAGTAAATAAATTATTTACATTAGTAAGTTTAGCTTCTCTAATACCATTATCAAATGCTGTTTTTCTATCTATATATTGATTGTATTGTTGAGCATTAAATTGACGAACATTTTGCTGATTACGTCTATCTTGATTAATAAGATTAGTTTCTATATTTTCTTTATTACCATAAAGTTCATTAGCAGCTTGACCAGCAGCATTACGAACTCTTTGCTTACGAGCTAAACTAACACGACTACTAGCAGTATTAGAATCAATATCACGATAAGCCTCAAATTTATCTTCTCTAATTCTATCAAGTTGAGGATTAATATTATATTTAGTTTTAAGTTTATTAGCACTAATAAGAGTAGGCTGTCCCGGACCTCTCATTTTATTAATAGCTCTTCTACTAGCAAAATAGCTAGCTAAACTACCAGCTACATTACTACCTAGTCCAATCCAATCAGCAGTAGTAAGATTTTTAAATTTACCTTGACCTTTACCATCAGAAGATGTAATTCCTTTAGCAGGTGTACTAGTAGAAACAGGTAAAGTAGTTGGAATATTAGCTTCTACTTTAGGTATATTACGATTATAAACAGCAGTATGAGGTGTTTTAGTAGGAACAGATTGAGTTGATTGACTTGACTTACTTCGTCCTCCACGGGGGGTCTTCCCACTAGATTTAGTTGTAGGTAAACTTGAAATATTAGTATTATTTGTACTAATACCTTTATTATTTCCATGACTCCAACCAGCTCTAACTAAACCGCTAGTAATTCCAGCACTATCTTCAAATAAAGGAAGTCTACGTTCTGCATAATATTGAGGACGACGATTTCCATTATCAATATTAGATTTATTAGTATTATTATTTGTAGTATTATTTTTAGACCATCTTCCATTTCTAAAAGTATAATCACTACCAACAATAGTTTCTCCTCTAGCAGATTTATTAATAGGATAAGCAGAAGTTCTATTAATAGTTCTATTAGTTATAGGAACATAAGCTCCAATTTTTTCATCATATTCCCAAGTTCTTCCATGACGATTAATACGATTTCCGCCAACAGCAAATTTATCGCGTAGACCCCCCGTAGAGGATGGGGAATGAATTAATCCATTCTTAACATTACCGCTAATACTAACAACTAATCCAACATTACCTTTTTTTCTAAGTTCTGGATATTTATTATAAACTTTAGCTTTAACATCATTTCTACCATGTAATCCAGCTAATCTTAAAGCATCAATAGCATCAGCTTTAGTAGGAATAGGATAACTTCTATGTCCACCAGCAAAATCTTTTTTAGCTACACTAGGATAAGGTTTCTTTTTAGAGCCATAATCTTTATTTCTATTTAATCCACCCATAGCTTTTTTATTATCTTCATTTATATTTAATTTATTAGTAATATAATCAACAGTTCTAGGAATATTACTACCATGTTTACCGATAGTTGTTCTATAAACTTCTTTAATACCTTGATTAATCCAAGTATTATCAATTTTATTAGCTAAATCATAAATCTTTTGTCTACCTAAATTAATAAAATTAGTAGCAGTTCTACCTATTCTAGAAGCTTTAGTTAGACCTTTAATAAATTTATAATTTCTATTACCAGCTATTGTAGGATAACCACCAATAATTATCGAACCACTTTCAACGATTTGTCTTTTATATTCATCAGGTGCTTGATAAATTTTGCCACCTTCTTTATATTTAGTTCCATCATCATTAATTCTATTTCTATCTTTAAAATCTTCTTGAGCTTTAAATACTTTATTAGGATTAGCTCCACCAATAACTAATTTAGCAGGACTAACACCATTAATAATAGGTTGTGCAGAATAAACTTTAAGTTCATTACCATTAGTTTCAACTACTTCACCATCTTCTACTTCAATACCAGTTTTATCACTAGGACCAATATCAATACCACCTTGACTATGTTTTCTTCCATTCATATAAAAGAAATTATTACCAAGAGGTTGAGCAATACCACCAGCAACTACATTTGGTATTTTACCACCAACAGCATATTGTTTTTGAGGAAGATTTCTTCCATTACTTCTAGGAGTTTGAATAATATTAAATGGAAATGTTGGTCCAAGTTCATCATCACTAGGAAGAGATTCTTTATTAAAATCTTTAACATAATTAATAAGTCTATCAGCAGTATTATTCATTAATTTTTCTCTATTATCTTTAGACACCAAATTGTTTATACCATTATAGAGAAATTCATTACCAAGTCTTATTAAACCAGTAGATTTAGCAACTTTATCATAAGCTCCACCGAGTGGAGGAATACCATTTTGAATAAATCTTCCATTACGAGTAACATTACCTCTAAATGTACTAGGTAAATTACTTATATGAATAACTTTATCTTTTCTAGGCATTTTATATAATATAATGAGAAATTGTAATTTGATTGATTTTAAGGCTCTCTGCTGAACGATAGCTTATCAGTCGATTAATAGTTCATACCTATATATAATAATTCAACAGAGAGCAAAAGACTAGCGTCTATGACCGCCACAGCGATATACATTTAGCCTATCTCGATATACTGATTGAGGCATAACAGGTTGTTGAACAGTACCATTAGTAATCCATTCAGGACGTTCAAGACCAGTTTTAGGAGCACTATAACTAGCTTGGTCAGCTTGTTTAACTTGAATTGGTTGTTGTCCTTTACTTCCAAACATACCACCAATTAAACTTCCAGCAGCACCAATAGCAGCACCAATCCATGCTTTTCTACGTCCGCCACATTTATATTTATTAATAAAACTAGAACGTTGATACATAGTCATCGGATTAGTCATTTTATCAGAAGTAATATTAAGTTGCTGTTGACCAGCTTGAAGTTGTTTACGTTGCTCAGCTTCTTGAGCAATACGTTTATTTTCATTAATTTGTTGATTAGCAGAAATACCTTGACCTATTGCAGTACCTAATTCACCAAGTCCTTGAACTCCTGTAATAGAACTAGCAAGACTACCTAAACCGGGAAGAGCATCAGCAAATTCAGTACCGAAACCAGCTTTACGTCGAACTCTACCGCCACATTTAAGAGTAAGCTTATCATTATATTGACCAACATAATCTTGATTAGCATAAGCACTAGTTAAAGCTTGAGCATTTTGTAAAGCATCTTTATGGTCTTGTGCAGCTTGAGCTTCAGCTTGAGCTTTTTCTTGAGCTTTCTTTTGTTTATTGCCTTTAATTATACCACCAGCAATACTAGCAGCTGCACCAATAATAGCACCAATAAAAGCTTTTTGTCTTTGTCTATCTCTATACTGTATCATAATTTTCTAAATTGAGTTTGAGCACATTCAAGACTTTCAAATTCAATGCGCTTATTATCTGAATTATTAAATATGAAACGAACTATAAAATAATTACCATAAACTCTACGAAGTTTATCACTTACTGTATTAGGATGTTCTTTAATTGCATTACGGAAATAATTAAAGTTATATTGAGTTAGTTCATACCAAGGTTTTTTATAAGCATTAAACTTATTAAGTTTATCAATATTAATATCAATATCATCAGTATCATTATCTTCATTAAATATACGAAGTATATCTCCAGCATAAGGATGTTCTCTTAAATCAACAGGATTATTAATATTATCACTATAAATAGGAATATATATCTTATGTACTTTATATTTAATAAATTCAAGAAACTTAATAAGTTCATAAGATTCATTAATAATAATATCAATATAACTATTATAAACAAGTTCTGGTTCTTCGCCAACTTCTTGTCTTGAAATCATATAAAGACTATTACTATTATCTCCCATGTGAGTATTAAATCTACCATAATTATATTCATTAGTAAACACATGAAGAGGACAATTAAGTCTATCATTATTATGTTCAGTTTGAAAATAACATTTAGTTTTAGTTGACCAAGCATTATTAAAGTAATAATCATGTAAACTAATAAAGCTACCAACTTTATAATTAAAACTTATTACTTCATTATGAGCTTCTTCAATAATAGTTTTACTAACAGGATTTATATTATCATATGTATAATCAAACTTAATTAAAATACGATTATTATATTTATCATGAGCAAATCTAACTTTATTAGGATGATATTTATCTAACCATAATTTAATATCTTCATCCATTATTTTAAGTTGTCCATCATCAAATTGATAAAGAGTATGAAAATCGTCATTATAGAATATATAACCAAATTCTCCAACTATATATGCTAAATCATCTTGCAATCCACCATATCCTTTATCACTAGTAAAAACTTCTTTATAATCAACTTCAAAAGCATCGGGTTGATAAAGTTGTACATTTTCATCTCTAGTTTTAAGTGCAGCACTGATATCAAACATAAACATACTATGTTGAGTATGAACTAAAAGATAATATCCAATTCCAACTAAATTAGTTATACTTCCTTTATTTTCAGTAATATTTTTATAACCCTCAATAGGAAATATTCGCCAAGCATTAACTTCACTTTCATCTTGAATAACATTACTACGTCTTATAGTTTTATCAAAACGAGTAATATTAATAATATCATTACGATATTGAGTTAATAACTTAGGAACAAATTGGTCAACATTACCAATAGGGTCTTTAAATAAATCAACACTATTTTTAGGTTCTACAAACGTACCAAATGCAACACTTTTTGTATCAGTTTCTTCTTTAATACTAAATGCTATTTTACTAGGTTCATTATTAAAACATTTACTTTCAAAGAACTTATCGCTATAAAGAGGAAATTGAATATATTCAACAAAAGGTTTATCAAACCAACAAGGATGTGTACCATCAATATAATAATAAGGAGTATTATCAGGTGAATATAATCTATAATCTCCTTCATTCATAATAACTCTATTATCATTATATACTAATACTCCATCATATGTCATTCTACCATTATATCCATGTTCAATAGAATATGTTCCACTAGAATAACGAACATCATTAAGTCTTATAAGTTCTTTTTCTTTATTAATATAAATATTTCTAGTACAATTAAGAACAGTAGCAAGAAACATAGTTTCAGCATCTAAAGAAAGTTCTTTATAATCATCCATTTCTAATGCTGTACCTTTTCCAGCTCTATCATCTGCGATACTATCAGCTACTACTAATTTATAATTATTAATAGGTTTATATACATTTCTACTTATTACTCCTATAACAGGCATATTATAACTATATGGATAAGTAGTATTAACAACCATATCAACAACATCAGATTTTTCTCTAAACGGTTCAAATGTACATTTACCATCAATACGAATTATATTAAAATCATATTTAATAGTATCATCAATGTCAAATCTACCACTATATAGATAACATTTATCACTAGTATAATTATTAGAAACAAAACCTGGCTTAGCAGCATAATTAGATTCTTGCCATGTAACATTACTAGCTATATTAGCAAAATCTTTTCTAGTTAATAATCCTGTATATCTAGTAATAGGTTCTACTTTTTCATAACTAACAAACCAACCAACATAACCTAATTCTTTTATTTTATTCCAAAGATTATTATCAATATTAACATTAATATAGAACTTATTAAAGGTATCATTCATATTATATACAAAACCTCTAGTATGTTCTCCACCAATAGATTCAGACTTAAATATTAAATCTGGTATTCTAAATAGTTCATCACCATTAATATTTTCATAATAACCAAATTTAGCTTCATTATCATAATTGCCATAAATAATTTGATTACTAGTTGGAGTATAGCTACCACTATTTATAACTTGATAAACATATAAATCATTATATTTATCTTTATCTTGATAGTCTATAAAATAATTAGAAATAAGAATATATAAATCATCTCTATTAGTTGCTTCTAATTCGCCAGTATTATTAAGTAAAATATTAGTTAAAGGATTATTAATAGGTTCAGCAGTATAAACTACAATTTTACTATCAGCAATATATTGTTTAACATTAGAACTAATACTAGATATTGGAATAGTTCCACTAATTACAACCCAATAAGGAATAGTACCAGCAGTACCATTAATCCAATCAACAGTTATTATAGTACAATGAGAATTATCATTTATAACATCATTTATATATTTATCTTTATTAGATAATTTATATCCTCTACTAGCATCACCATACTTATCAACAAAATGAATAAAGAAATTATATACTTCTCCAGGAATAAGAGTATCATTCTTTTTACGTTCATTAAAATCATAAGAAGGATCAATTACACTATGAGTAATTCTCATTTTACAATTATCAATATCAAATTGAGCAGTTCCAAATATTATAACTCCGCTAGTAAATACAGCATCTTCTGTAAATCCAACACCATTATAAGTATAACAAACAATTTTAACTTCACTAGGTAAACTATAACTAGATATATTATTTTCATACTTATAACTAGTAGGAATAATAAAACAATTACATGCTAAATATTCTTTAATATTAGCTCCGCCTTTAGAACCTACTTTTATTACAATATTATAATTAACTTTTAAATATTCATGAGCAGCAATACCTTGAATAACAGTTTCATTAAGAAGAGTTTTAAAAGTACGAAAAGGATATTGATTATTATTAAATAGTTTAGTATAATTAGCTATTTCATAATCTACAGTTCCAGTAAATCCAAGACTAGCCATTTTAAAATAAGGTCCTTTTTCACTAACTGCATGTACAACATTATAACTGTTATAATAAGTATTAACAGATTTATTTCTAAGTTTAATAACAATATCATTAACAGATTCTTCTAATGTTTTACCATCACTCAAAGTTCTATTATCATTATCACTTTTTTCATCATAATTAGCAATATATATTCTATTTTTATAATTAATAATGTTACCAATATTATAATAATTATAATAATCAGTAGTTAAATCTGCTATATTATATTCCACAAGTACATCTCTACTAAACTTAAAAATATTACTATTTAAATCATCAGTTCTAAAAGCTTGCGTACTATCTTTTTTACATATAATAAGTCCTAATTGATAAAGTCCTGAACGACCACCAGTAATACTTACTTCAAAAGTTTGATTACATATATCTTTAGAATCACTAAAGGAATCACTATTTCCATAGCAATATCCATTAGGGTCATCTTTAGGATCATAAACAAACTCTTTACGAAAACAAACTTTATTAATAACTTGTGGAATTATAACATCATTAAAAATAGGAAATCCAATACTATACCATTTAGTATAATTAGTCTTATCTATTTTATATCTAATAAACATAAAATAAAATCCTTTATAAGCAGCTCCACTAACATAATTTAAATTGCTAACTGTGGGTAAAGTTACTTGAGGAATAATAGACATTTCAGTATCAGGACTTCCAGAATCTAAATCAATATTAATAGTTTTAAGAGGAACATCAATAGAGGCATCGCTTTCAGCAACAGCAATTATAAGATGATTTTTAACATTATATGTATATGTTCCTTTAATCTTACCACCATTATATTTCCAATTACTATTTACTCTATAACAACTAGAAGATTCTTCATTATATCTATAAATATAAGATTCATTATTATCTACATTAATAACAAATAAAATAAGTTCAGTACTAGTAGGAATAACACCAACTATTTTAAAATTATTAATACCGTCTTCATGAATACTATTAGCAATTATGCTACAATCTTCAAGTCCTTCTTCATTAACAATCATCCTATCGTCATTACTTATCTTAATATTTTTAGCAGCAACTAAAGAATAAGGAACACAATCTCCAGGATGTTTATTAAGACTAAGTTTCTTTTGTATATTCATAATTATTTAGGAAAAGTAAAGTTATAAAAGAACTCATTCCAACCACTATCATCATCACTTTGTTCATCTAATAAAATACTAGTCTTAATATCTTTTTTCATACTTTCCCATAAATAGAAAGGATTAGTACCATATTGACTAGCAGAAAGATTAAATACAGGATGTTTATATCCCCTCATAAGCATACGAGCCATACAATAATAAGTAAGACCTTGAATTAATTTACCATTAGCAGGTATCACAGGAACTTCACAATGATAATTATCACTATATTGAGTTTCAATATCTTTATAAACAATAGTTATACAAGTATCATTAAAATTAAGTTCAATAGTATTACCTCCAATAAGAATATAATTATGATTTGACTTATCATATCCTCCACGGGGGGTCTGACAATGAGAATGAACTTCATGCTGACATCTTGGACATTCAGTATTATTATGAACTGTATAAACAACAGGATTACATCCTACTTTACCAGTATCAATAACTTCTCTAGTTCTAGAACCATTAGGACAACAATCATCGGGCATACCAAGATAGTCTTTATTAGTAGCACGCTCCGGACTTTCGTCCTCCGCTTGACCCCCCGTAGAGGATGGAGCAGATTCAGTATCACCACATCTATATTTACTAGTATCGGCTCTAGATACTTCACAACCATTACTATCATATACTTTAAGACCGTCATCAATAAGACAACATTTACTTTTGGCTATCTTATTAATGACGGTTAGTTTCATTTTCTTATCAACTTTACGAAGAACTTTAAGTTCATTCATAGCATCAACACACCAAGCAGGAACTCTAGGAATCCAATCACTTCCATCAGGATTGAAATCATTATCAAGTTTACCAATAATATGTTCTATCGTAATCGTTTTATTATTTGCCATAATATTAGTTTTTATATCTAGTTTTATTACCATTATTATGTGCTCCACGTTCATACTTTTGTTGATTAACATTTCTAATATATTTAAATGGAGCATTAGGTTCTCGTTCAAGATAAACAAGAAGTTTACTTCTTAATCCTAATTTAAGATTAAAAATATCATCAACAGTTTTACATTCAGAATTAAGTTGTTTAGCATCTTTACTTCTAAGTTCTCTATTAATATAATTAGCATACTTAAATTTAATAGCACTATAACTATGAGTTCTATTATTAATAAGTTGTATTTCATAAAACTCTTTATTAGTTTTATAAACTACATAAGGAATACCATCATACTTAAGTCCACGAATTTTATATATTTCTGCTTCTTCTTTATCATAAGGTTTAAGACCAGCATCAATAATTTCTTGTTTTTTAAGTCTAGTAGCGTTCCAATCAACATAAGTATCTCTAGGTTTATCTCTATATCTCCAGAAATTAATAACTAAATCACCAATTTCATATTTAAAATGATAAGCATAGCCTTCAAGAACACATTTATGAACACCATAACTATAATACCTATGAATGTACTTTTTATAATCAGAAAGACTTAATTCAGAACGTCTTGTAGCAAGTTTAAGAGCAATAATATAATCGTTTGCTTTTTTAGCTAAGTTACAATAACGCAAAAGTTGGAGAAGAACAATACGTCTTTCTCCAACTGTATAACTAAGTCGATTATTAATTAATTGTTCTAACTTATTAATTAATTCAACATTATCATTAAGAAATTGAAACCCATATTCATTAAGATTAATTTTTAAATCATCTTTAATAACTTGATTTTTACTTTTAATATAAGCACGACAATCAGCTTTCATCTTATTTATAAGTTCAAGTTCTTTATTATATTTTACCATATCGTCATTAGAAGTTTCAATAAACTTTTTATAATAATGACTAATATCTATATCTTTAATCATAATTTATCTAGTTACAAAATTATCAATAGGAGTTTCATTTGTTTGACGAGGAACTTCAACAAGATTACGTTTAAATACAATCTCTTTAAGAGCTCCAATCATATCTTCAGGAATAAGAAATTCATCATCATCGTATTTAGCTTCATCATCAATAGAGTCATAATTTATATCTTTAGCTTTTTCAACAGTTTCGGTAGGAACAAGATAAGGAATTTCAAATGGAGATTCAATAATAATAGAACCTATATTTTGAAACCAATCTTTATTATTACTAAAGAAATAAATATAACCATTAATATAATCATAAACAGGAAGATTACACATACCTGCAAGATAATGATAAAACTTAGCACTAGCTTCTTTTGCAAATGGTATTTCTATCCCAGTATGTCCGGTAGTTCTAATTGATTGGAAAGGTAAGTTATTAATAAGTCTAACTGGCTTTGGAACTTCTTGTTTAGTACGTTTAATTGCAGGAAGCCCAAGAGTTTGACTATTATATAAGTCACCATCAGGAATATTAATAATAGAAACACGAATACGTTGCTGAATACCTTTATCAACATATTTATGATTTTCATAACTTTTACGAATTAGTTCATTACGACCATGAAGAATAGCATATCGAAGATTACGTCTAAGAGGAATACTATTAGGATTGCCAACAGCATGAGCAAATTCACTAACTAATTGATTAAGACTAGCCATTTTAAGATTGACTTGCGTTTTCTAATTGATGAACTCTTTGTTCAAGTTCATTAATCTTATTAGAATATGTTTCAACTTTAGTTTTAAGTTCATTAACTGTTTCAACTAATTCGTTATGTTTTTGTGTTATAACTTTAACATCTTGTTCAAGTTCAGTATTATTAGTATAATCAACAATAGAATTTAATAGTTTAATTAGAAGTTCTCTACTTTCAATAGATATATCGTTATTTAAATTAGAAATAGTTCTAATAATATCATCTTTAAGTTTATCTTTAGTCATAATATATTATGTTTTAAGTTTATTATATTTAATATTATAATAAACTGTTGCAGGAGTAGTATCGAAAAAAAAAAACAAAAACAGAAAACAAATTAATTAACCAACTACTCCTAGCAACAGTTCCACGTGGACTTATTTAATCAAGCTTAACTGTGGTAAAGAAGCCGACATTAGCACCAGAATCCGACCGAACCCAATCAGAATAAAAGAGACCAGAGTCAGCCCGAGAACCGTAATGAGCGCTACCGCCAAGCAGAAGCACACGAATAGCTTTATCTGTATCTTGTCCATTATCATCTCTTTTCCAATTATAGTCAGCTTTTTTATTAGTTCCAACTTTATTAAGAACAAAATAAGGACCAAATCTAAAATCAAATTCAGTAATAAAATTATTAGTATTAGCTTGGTCACCTATAAAATAACATTTATCTTGAATATTATCTTTTGTAACATCAGAATGATTAACTCCTTTTTTAAGAAGATAAACACTATTATAATTTACATTACGATTTATAATAGCTACATCTCTAATAAATGTCCATATATCACCAAAGAAGTTTAGAATACCACGATAAACAGCGAGATAAGTGCTTAAATTACTTCCATCTGTATTATAATTTCCTAGTTCATAATTGTCACCATTTGTACTACCATTACCAATATTATGTTCAGCAGTCCAATAAGTTTGTACAATAGGATTATTACCATTAAAAGCTGTCCATCTATCCCAATTTAAATTTGTAACACCAGCACCAAGTCCTCCTTGTTTAAATCCATCACTAGTTAAATTAGTATTTAATGCAGCTTGATTATCAAAGTTAGCATACTCAATATAACAAAGAGCTTGTATAGCGCAATATTCAAGATAATCAATCATTGTAATCCAATCTCCACGATTAGCACAAAATTCATTAGCTTTATCATAACTAATGTTAGTTCTAGGTCTACCTTGTAATTTAGTAGCAACAACAGAAGAACTTTTATTTCCTCCTAAATATCTAACATCGTCATGTTTAATACAAGCACTAAATACTTCTTCTTTACCATCTTCTCTAGTTCTAGTCATAGTTTTAGTATGACTTATAATAAAAGGATGAACTCTAGTAAATGTTCCATCAATATTAAAATCACTTATCCAAAGTTGATATTTAGTACCAGTATCTTTAACGCACATATAAAACTCTGGAACTTTACCCCAACATCGCCATCACTTCCATCAAGAGGAGGAACAAGACCATTTTCAAGAGGTTTAGCCCAACCCGTAGGATTAAGGAAATAACTGATTTTCTTTTCATTATAGACACAACCTTTAAGTCTATTTTGAATAGGAAGTTCTCTATGAAATTTAGCATTACCAATTCTAACTATATCATTATTATCTTTAGTCCATTCAATACCATAAGCAGCATTTTCAAAAGTAGGAATAAATGCAGCAGAACCCCAAGCTGGATTACCTTGTTCATTAATAATTAAACTATCTCCTTTAGATACTCCATCTAAATTAGGTAAATGTTTAAGTCCTTCTGCAAGTTCATTTAGTATATGCTTGTTAAATCTTAACAAGCCATTATACATATCTACTAAATTAAAATTCATGTTAAGCTTGTTCTAGAGCATCAACTCGACCGTTAAGAGAATTAATATTACTAGTATTTCGATTAACTTGAGTTACAAGTCCTTGAAGAGCAGTAATTATAGCATCGTTTTTAGTATCATTACTAGCTTTCATAGCATTAATTGCAGCAACTATATCTGTATTTGCTTTATTAATAGTAGAATTAACAGTATCAAGTTTATTACCAATAGTAGTTTTCATACTATCAACAGCAGCTTTAATACTATCTAATTTAGCATCAACTTTATCAAAACGACTATTAAGAAGAGTTTGAGTTTGATCTGATTCACTTTTATGTTGATTTTCAAACTCATCAAATTCAGCTTTAACCATTTCATGTAATTCGGTAATCTTTTGACTAATTTCATCAAGATTAACTATTACATTATTTTTTCCAAGTTCTTCATGGTCTTTATTGCCTGATATACTAAGTTTAAGATTATTAATAAGTTTGCTAATTGCATCTAACTTATAATTAACTCTTTTATCATCTTCCATATCTTTAGAATTTAGTTTGTTACAAATATAAATTATATTATTAATAACAAGTAGTTTAACAATATTATTAACATTTTTTAATTAAGCAGTTTTAGAACTATTAATACCTAGATATTTAGTCCAAGTATAATGTTTACGTTTACTAATATAATTAAGATTATCATCATTAATATGAGCTTCTTCTTCAAAACTTACATCTTTATACGCATCATGTTGTTTAATATGAAATAGTCTTATAATAAGATATTCAATACCGTACCATATATAGAAAAAGATATATAGCATCTCTTTCATTTGTTCTGTATGAATAGCTTCATGATTAAGTTCTTTATTACTTAATTCACCTTTAGTAAATATAATACCAAAAATATTAATAGCTTTATAACCATTAAAAGGAAAATGTTTAGTCTTAATAACTCTCATAACTTTACTATTTTAAATTTTAATATTGTAAATATTTATGTACGTTCATAGAGCCACTTTTTAGGCTCATAGCAAGACTTTCATTAAATCATGTACAGTTAATCAGCTAGGCTTAAAACTAGCTAAATTTGGCAAGTTATACTCCCCGTAGAGGATGGAGCAGGCTTGAATTAGTCAGTCAAACCTAGCTAATCAATCTCATACAATCTTAACAAATAGTATTATCAATATCTTTATAGCCAACTCCAAGTTTCTTTAGAATAGGACTAACAGCCCAACTCCAAAACACAGGAGCAAGAACAGCACTATTAACAAGCATAATAGCATTATCATATCCAGCAGCAATATAAATACCAGCCATAGTAGCAATACTTATTACTAATACACATCGTTTTTGCCAAGTAGGAACTTTATTATCACCATTAAAGTAATCAATAACTTTAATAATAATATAAGTTAGAACATTAACAATAAACATAAATCCAAAGTCAAAATTACTAAGGATATCATCTACAATTACATCAATAAATTTGTCCATACTAAAATTTAGATAAATAAAAAAGGGAACTATCCGAAGATAATTCCCTTTTACAGTTTTACAATAATGATTAGTTATTCATGTGAAAATATTCCCACACTTTATCACCATCAAAATCTACATCTTTAAACCAAAATGTAATAGCACTTTCAAACACTTTATTATCTATATTACCACCAAACCATTCTTCAAACAATTTAGCATAATCGTGATATTGAGCATTAATTGCAACATAAACATCGCAAGGTTCAACATCATTAGGTAATACTTCTTTATAGCGTTCACAAATCTCATGAGCTTTATTCATGTCATATTTTTCACCAATATATTTCTTATTGTCTTTAACATGATACATTTGTTCTACAACTTCTTTAGCTTCATATTCATTAAAATGATAGCCATCGTCATTATATCCACCGCTCATAAGCATAGTTAAAATCTTTTCTTCTCGGTCATTTTTATTAGCAGAGCGACCATAAGTATCGTAAGTATCATAACCAATACGATTTCTCATACCACCTCTACCACCACGACCGCCTCGTCCTCCACGTGCATCAAGAAATTCACGAAATTCATCAAGAATATTTTGATTACCGCCACGACGATTACCAACATGGTAAGGTTGAATGTAAGGCATTTCTCTCATAATATTACTTTGTTTTTAAACTGATTAATGATTCTTTTAAAACTTCTAAATCAGTTTGATTAAGAGCAACAATTTCATTCACATAAGGAACTTCAAGAGATATAATACCTTTAGAAATATTACCGCCACCAATAAAAGGTATATCAAAATCAAAATTATCAATATTATTAATAACTTCCATTTCTTCATCAAATATACCTTCAATATCAATCATACCATCTTTATCTGCAATAGGTTTTAAGAACTTATCAAAACTATTAATATTATTAGTAATTGCTCTTTTAGCTAAAGGAATTAAAAGTCTTATAGCTGGAGAACTTTCACCCATAGATACTAATTGTTTAATAATATAATCTTTAATAACCTCTTTAACATTACCAATTTCAACCATAATATTACTTCTTTAAAAATTCTTCATAAGTTAAATTAGGATTAGTTTTACTAGCTTCTTTAAAAGCTTTAAACAATTCCATTTCTTTGTTAGTAACTTCAACAATTTTACTTTTAAGTAACTTAACAAGTTTAAGTTGTTCTTCAAGTAAATGTTTGCCATCAGCACTAGCTTCGATTTTTCCTCTAACTAAATTAAGAACTTCTGCTTGAACCATACTTTGTAAAGCATTATAATTATTTACATAGTCTTGGTTACTAAGAAGCATATTTTGTTGTTCTTGTGTAAGTGGTGCAATTTCAGCATCAATAGCATCCCAAATTCCTTGAGTTGGAACTTGCTGATTTTGAGTTGTACCATTATTTGCATTAGGAATAGCATTACGACGATAAGCTTCATTAATTGCTTGTTTTTGACTTTGAAGAAAAGCAATTTGTTCATCAATGCTATTAGTCATTTTTTCACTAGGATATAGCAAAGGGTCACTACTACCTAGTATGAATTGATTAACAGGTATCATATCTCTTTCAATTTTATGTTCTTAATCAAACTTAGTAATATTACTGAGCCGGAGTTCCGCTAGCAGGTTGAGTAAAACCACATGGCAAACATCCATAAGCATTACGTCCAACTAGACCAGTAACAGTAGGTTCATTTGGAAGAGTAACTACACCATAGATAACATTACAAGTCTTTCTATCAGTATAGTTGATACCAGCCGTAAACATCTTTTCCATTTCGCATTGGATAAGTTTATCTTGATAAGGACGAATAGCTTTAGTAACAGCCAATTCAGCTTTCAAATCAGATAACTCTTTACGGATATCATCATCAGCATCACGAGTATATTTGTAAAGATTAAAATGGTCAGTGTTATTTTTCTCAATAAGAGCATCAGTACGATTGCGTCCATCAATATAAACACCAAACAATTCACTATTCAATCGTTCTCTATCTTCAAAACGTTGATTCTGTTGAGTCAAAGCCCATTGATAAAGACCACCTTGAAGAGCTAAAGTATCTTCACAAGATTTTTCCCATGCTTGAAAAGCAGTAGGAGCGCCGCTTCCACTACCAGCAGTAGCACCAAGTACGTTAATATTAGTAGAGCCATCACCTAACATTCCACCACCAGCGCCACCTAAAATACTAGCACCAGCAGAACGACGATTACCAAACAAAGCCCAAGCACCAAGTGCAGTACCGATAATACCAAGAGTTAAACCTGCATTAGCCTTACCGTTTACATCACGACGATTACCACCGTCATAATTCATTCCAGCACCATTATAACCCTCTGGAACAACTTTCACTTTTTCAATTACTTGCATAATAAATTAAGGTTTAAGTTAAAAAAATAGATTAATACTTGTAGTTTGAACTACATAATCTATAGCACTTAAACCGTTATCTTTGTTTGGTAATTAACATTAATTTAACTTTCAATAGGACTATATATTGTCAATTCACCAATTTTGTTAAGTTTAGTATATTTTATTTCACCTATTGAAGTCTTACCATCATCAGCTTTACCACCTTGTGTACCAACATAACATTGAATAGTTTGTTGTCCTCTAAATTCAGAATTACCTGCAACAAAACCAAACATAAATTTATAGCTATCAGTATAATTATCATTATAAACAGTGTTATCTTCATTTAATAAAACTGTATGATATTCATAACTATAATTATCATCACTAGTTATATTAAGAGTTGGCTTATCAAGAGTTATAGGAGTACCAGTTGTATTGACTTGATTATTCCAAACTTTATATTTATCATTAGGTTTATTTTCATACCAACAATAACCATCACCATGAATAAATCCACCACCATGACGAATTATTTTAATATTATCTAAACCAATAGTTTTATCATTAACAGGATTAATTCTAAAATATTTTACTTCATTATTAGATTTAGCAACTCTTTTAATAACTTCACCATACCAACATTCTTTATAGCCACCATGTCCATCAGGCATATTAATAGTTCCATCAGCCAAAGGAAAAATAAACATTCCTCTATTATCAACATCAATTTCATTATTCTTTAATTGCCAAGCATAAACAATAACTCCACCTTTATAAGCAGTACATTCAACAGTAACATGACCTCTACTTAAACTTCCAAACCAATTAGCACAAAGATTCATTTTCATTATATCAGGCATTTTATCTTCAAGGTCAATCATAGATTCAATATTAAACATAACACATTCAGCACCTGAGCTAGTATTATCGCCACCCCAATATAGATAAGGAATTTGACTTAAATTCCAAGACCAACCAACAGCTACATAGTTTAAACTATTAATAGGCGAATTAACATAATATGATTTAGTATCCAAATCTCGACCATCATCACTACCCCAAATGTATCTAAGTTGGACACTAGTAAAATCACTAAAATGAATAACAGAAGTAGGCCAAATATGATTAGCACCATCATAAACATGAGCAATATTAGTTTGACCTACTGTTCGTTTCTTAAGAGGTTTAGCAATTCCTCCTTGACGTCCAAGAGTTAAACTCATTATTCATCAATAATATTATAAGTCATTCCAGCAACCGGGGTAATAGTTGCATATTGGGTAGCAGTTCCTGTCCAAATTGGAAGACTAAGTTTATTACTATTTGCACTAGGCATAGTCATATTAACTCCACATCCGTCATTAATAGCTTTTTGAATCTTATCAAGATTAACACTATTAGTAATAGTTTGATTTATTTCTTCTTTAAAGTTATTAAATGTATCATTAGTAACATATCTATTAAGTAAATTATTAACTTCTTGTTTAGTATAAGTTTCAGATTTAGTATAATAATTTTTAAACATATTATTAATCTCTTCTTTAGTATAACTTTCCATAGAAGAAGTATCACCCATTACTCTCCATTCAGTACCATTCCAATAACAAATCTTTCCATTACGATATTCAATCTGACCTTTAGCCCAATTACTACAAGTTACATTAGGAAAATATTCAGACTCTTCACCAACCATACCTGTAAGTTTACATTTATTTAAATTAATAGTACCATTCTCAATAATACCACCTTCAAATACAAGTTCACAACCAGCAGGCATTGTAATAGTTTTACCACTTAAATCAAAAGCATAACGAATAATATAACGAGTATTTTCTTCGTTAAACATATCTTGAGTAAGAACAGCTTTATAATTAAGATAAATATTATTCTTAACTTGAACTAGATTTTCTTCATTAAAATAATATTTAATATTATCTACTGAATTAACATATATAATACCAAGTCTTGGACGTTCATCAGAAAGACAAGTATTATAAATATTATAATCTTCACTATTTCCATAGACAACAGCCTGTCGAGGTTGAACTCTATCAGTAGGTTCTACAATCGTCCATCTAGTATAATAATTATAAAATCCAACTCCATCATGAACAGTCTTAACTCTAAGAACAAATAATTTATGATATGTATCATAATAAATACCAGCAGTATTACCTAAATCTGTTTTAATAACTTCATATTTATCAGTATTAAGAATTATTTGACCATATTGTTCACAATAAGTATCATCAAGAAAACCATCAAATAAAAGCTGTTCTGCATTACTTGCATCATCCTCCACGGGGAGTAAAACCTTGCGAACTATTTTATATCCTTTACCACTTTTATATTCAGGCTCATAAGGTCTATCTTTAAGACTAAGACGATTAACATTACAACAACCCGGACTTAATCTTATAGTAATATCTTCTTCATCAGGATAATTAATAATATTAACTTTACCATCTCCTGCAATCATTTGCTTAAGAGCTTCATTAAGCATATCCCAATCAATAGTACCATCAGCAATAGGAATTTTAGCTCCACTTTCTTCAAGATACTTCTCACTAAGAATTTTTGTCCAATTATCATCAGAAACCCAACTAGTTTCAACACCAGCTTGAAGATTACTACCTATATAACTTTCAGTTACAGATAGATTATGTTCAGCATCATAATAACTAATAGTAAGACTATTACGTCTAAAAATAGCAGGAACAGATTTACGAGTATTAACTCTAGTTCCTTGATATGGAATCCATAAATGATTAAACCTAGAAAGAACAACAGTTAAATCATTATTTGTATCTTTGTCAAGAATATTTTGAAGATAAGTAATAGGAAATACTTTATCATAACTATTCTGACCTAGTTTTTCATATAGTTGTTTATTGTTCATAATTATATGATTAATTTAAATAACTTTAATGAGTAAATAAACAATATAAGCATTGGTAATATTGTTATATTAAATAGTATTCTTATTAGGTTCAAGTAAAACTCTTACATTAAACACTGTACTATTAGAAGTCATAGTAAATTGACATAATGTAGTAAATAAAGAAGTAGATGCATTAGCAGTAACACTAATAATATTATTACTATTAGATACAGAAACATTATTCATAGGTGTGATAACACTACTTAAAGTACAAGTATATTTACTACCACCACCATTTTTATTTTCAAACCAAAATTGCAATTTACCAGTGTTCATTATAGAAATTTTAGTAGGAATATATACATAAACACTAATAGGAGTTTTCTTAATATCATTATAACTTGCTTCTCCTTTATATATTAAATCTACATTTTCATTATCTAAATAAATAGGTAATGCAATATTTTGACTAGTAAAATAATCATTTTTAATAGCAAGTCTTCCACGTATAGGATTAGCAGCTTGAGTATCTCTAATTGTAATATTCCAATCACTATGCCATCTCCAAATAAAATACCAAGTACGAGCACTGTCATTAGGATTAGCAGGAACAACAGAAGTAAACATTATAAGGTTATTACTTCCTATATCTTTAACAGTAGTTGCACAACTAGATTGACTTGTAATAGATACATCTTTAGCACTCATATAAGTAGTATTTGTTCCACCACTTCCACTAACTCCGTTCCAAGTCCAAAGTTGCGTAATACGAAGTCTACAATAAGTAATAATTGAATCTCCAGCTGCGATTGTAGGTTGACCTTCAACATCATGAATTAATGGATAACTAGTATAATCTGTATAATTTGATGAATCTCTATCATATATATCAGTATGATATACTTTAGCACCATAAGATTTAGCACCAGCAGATTGTGTAATATCAATAGATTTACTAACTCCATTATAAGTAGCAGTAACAGTTGTACTTCTACCTGTTGTAGTAGTTCTATTACCATAAGTAAGTTTACTACCGCTAGTAGTACCACTTAATGTACCATCTCCAGATTTACTTAAAGTTGGACTGCCATTTTCAGTTTCAGGAAAATTCTGTCCAACTCCATTCCAAGTATATTGTCTACTACGAACAGCACTACAAGTAATAGTAGAACTACCTCCAGCAGCAGCAATATTAGTAGGACTAGCAGAAATATTTACTGACCATGCTCCCCAACTACCATAAACTTTACTACCTGCTCTTTGTTCAATATCGCAAAAATTAATAGCACTATTATAATTTGCAATAACTCTAGTTCTTCTAACACTTGTACTAGTATTATTACTATAATTTAAAGTACTACCACTTAAAGTTCCACCACCACTTCCTGCACTAAGACTTGGAGTAGCATTTTCTGTTTCAGTTCTACCTGAACCTGCAACTCCATTCCAAGTCCAAGTACGAGAACGAGAAGCACCATAATAAATAGTAACAGAACCGCCTGATGCCGCAACAGTATAACTACTAGCATTACAATATACAGACCAACTAGACCAACTTCCATACGATTTACTACCAGCAGATTGACTAATAGTTATATCTTTAGTTACACTATCTATTGTTGCTCTAA